>Ga0210043_1001451_pt1 | contig 19457 bp, 21 predicted proteins | sample CryGeymet201501t_FD_183990 | JGI IMG/M metagenome (GOLD analysis project Ga0210043, IMG submission 183990) | Groundwater microbial communities from Crystal Geyser aquifers in Utah, USA - Crystal Geyser metaG 2015-01t (SPAdes) (version 2) | ecosystem: Environmental > Aquatic > Deep subsurface >... | reverse complement strand
TAAGACAGACACTCATCACGAATTAGCGGTAACTGGTATCTTTGTAGAAATAGGTATGATTCCCAACACTGACTTTGCCGCTAGTGTCGTTGAGACCGATGAATACAAGAGAATCAAAATTGACCCTTGGACTCAAAAGACAAATACTCCGGGCATTTGGGCGGCTGGCGATTGCACCAATATCATGTACCACCAAAACAACATCTCAGCCGGCGATGCGGTACGCGCTCTTGAGGACATCTACGTCACCCTGAAGACAAAGTAAAGAGCCTAAATCTAAAAACAAATCTTGACCTGGTACGTCCAGGAATTCGTTTTAGGAAAGGAACGAATTCGGACGGAAATTCAGAATAGTCATTACATTCGTTTCTTCATTTCAAAGCAAAAGGCCCCCGAGGGGGCCCTTTGCTGTACAACGTAGAGCTTTATTGCCACACGTGCCTCCGTTTCTTCTAAGAGAAACATAAGTATTTGGAGATAAACACCACACACGTATGACTACAACCAGCTTGACACAACCACTTTCCACGTCAAGGGTTTAGCAACCACGTTTTTGCTTGTTAATAATAAGTTGAAGAATAAGGGTATTATTAGTAGCTGTGGATAAAACCCTGCATAACTATTGCAAAACTATGGAGATAACTATCTTAATAAACCCTAGTAAAACTATGTGGATAGACGGGTTGACTACCTGTGATTAGTATATTAGGAGCTGAGCTATTTTTTCCTTTTCAAAGACAACACCTCGTCTTTTATATCTTTGTAGAATACCACAACCACGTACCACAATACACCCAAACTTAGTGTAAAAAAAATATTGCCGACTAAATCATCATACTCAATAATATTCATTTTATTTAATAAGTACCACCAATCATGTGTGTCAGGGTCTCCAGTAATAAGTTGTAACATTCTCTCCTGCGCATCAGCCGCATAAGTGCTTACATCGTAAAGAGCAGTTGCTAGCCACCACAGTGAAAAACCGAGAGCAAATCTTTTCCCTTGTCTTAAAAAATGAAAAGTTACCGCTAAAGGAATTAGGAGCTAACCCAAAGTCCCCCCAAGCACATGCATAAAATTACTGAACACAAAAAAATAGCGTGCCCCGCTTCATGAAAAATCAAATTAACATTGCTAATAAATGTCCAATGAGCTGAACTAAAATAAAGATTAAAACTCCAATACAAAAGTAATAGTAGAAAGATAAACTTTAAAATAGTCTGGTTATCATTTTTAATACTATAGCAATTTGGTAGAATTCACGCATCACGGAAGGGTGCCGGAGTGGTCGAACGGGGCGCTCTCGAAAAGCGTTGTACCCTTCATCGGGTACCGAGGGTTCAAATCCCTCTCCTTCCGCAGAATGATACTTCCGCTTCCAAAAGGAGCGAGGGGGGGGTTGCGCCTGCGGCGCAACCCTCTTCGCTCCTTTTGGAAGCGGAAGTATCATTCTGCGGAGAGATTTTAACCTTTGCACGAACCTATTTTGAACATCAATCAAAAAACACCGCCATTAACAGCTGGCACGAGACGTGTCGCGATAAAACTATCGTAGCTAGCTGTTTTTTGTTACTCGTCGAAGAGTCGCTAAGTCGTGCTAGCACGAGACACTATGTTTCATGCTAACCTCCATTTTATGATTTCGTTTTGAATTGTCTTAATGAAAATCTTCGATGAAGAAATTGCAGTTGTCTGGACTAGTTTTTAGAATAGCTTCATAGAGTGCATCACAAGCAACTCCCTGGCCACACATATACACATCAGCGTCATCAAAATTGTAGTCACTTATGTGTTCTTGAATGTATCCAGTTGGGAACTGTGTCTGATCTTTGTCTGAAACGACATATTGCACTGATACTTTTCCATTCTTTGCAATGTAATCGAAATAATCTTTATGAAGAATTTCTTCAATGCTGCGGTTCCCAGTTATGATGGTGAGAGACTTGAGTTCGCGTCGATTCAGTATGTGGTCGGCGAGTGATTTTACTACCCCTGCACCAACTCCGAATCCAAACAAGTAAACTTTCTTGCTGTGCATTTTATCAGCAGTATTGATTCCTAGTGGGCCCATTAATTTTACTGTCTCACGAGTAAAGTCTTTATCCCAGAGTATAGGAGTAAGCTCTCCATTGCGACTGAGGCGAATTGTTAACGTAAAGTCGTCGTCTTTGTCGCTAGATGACATTGAGAAAGCGCGTCGAATAGTCTTTCCTTTGTGCTGCACGAAAATATTTACGAATGCACCCGCTATAAAAGGAAATGATTCTTGAGGCGTTATAGTGTAGACTCTGGCGCTTGGCGAGATGTCTTCTACTTGTGTAATCGTTCCAGTGATCTGTTTGATTGGGATCATAGGTTAGCAGTTTTAGCTGTTTGTGTTTGTAAAATGAAGCCGTGGTTGCGAAGCCAGGCCAGTGTCGTGACCACAGTGATGATACATAAATAATAAAGTACGACTGTGTTACCCAGAATGAAGAAGACGTACAGCGTGCTACCATAAAAATATACATATGATAATCGCTGGATTCGCTTCCAGTTTTTACCAAGCAGTTGCTTCGAGAGGTTATTGGAAGTAATGAGTAGCACTATCGCTGATAGGTCCGCGAGGTGAACCAAAAGCGCTAAGTTTTCTAGTGAAAGGTACCCCTTTCTTTGCACACTGTTTCTAAAGTATTATCATTTAGAAACAAACTATGGCAAAACAAGGATATAAAATCGCAAAGGAAATCAAAGACGAGATTATTAATAAGTTGAAGCACGACGGATTAAGCGTCAATGACGCCGCCACTCAATACGGTGTTAGTAATCGCACTATCTATGCTTGGCTTGGTACTAAAGCTAAAGGCACAGTTAGTCTCTTGGAGTTCAACCGCCTCAAGAAAGAAAACGATCAACTCAAACAACTGATTGGCGATATCACCTTGAAGCTTAGCTCTCAAGAAAAAAGGGGCTAAGAATGCCAAACAAAACGGTACTCGCACAGTCTGCCTCCATCAGTCGACGGAGTTTGTATTATGTACCAAAGCAACCAGCTAAAGATTGGATCACTAAACAATCAATTGAGCTAGTACTTCGTGACCATCCCAGCTATGGTCATAAACGATTAGCTATCCATTTGAAGTTGAATAAGAAACGCATCCTGCGGGTGATGAAGCTGTTTGGAATTAAGCCATACCGCCGAGTGACTCCTAAGCAGTATACAAAGCCTAAAGATAGCGTCTTTCCGAACCTACTTATCACTGAAACACCTCTTGGTATTGGAGACATCTATGCGAGTGACTTCACGTACTTGAAGTACCAAGGACGATGGGTCTATGTCGCCACAGTGATTGATGTCTTTAGTCGTGAGATTGTGGGAGTATCGGTACTCACCACGCACAGTGCCCAGCTGGTACTCAATGCTTTAGCAAATGCCATACTCCACCGTCCACCACCACGGATAGTGCACTCCGATCAAGGGAGTGAGTATACTTCAAAAGATTATACTGCTCTGGTACAGAAACTTAGTATCTTGCAGTCTATGAGCAATCCTGGCTGTCCTTGGGAGAATGGGTACCAGGAATCCTTCTATAAAGGGTTTAAACTTGATCTCGGTGACCCAAATCGGTTTGATTCACTGGGTGAATTGGTGGCCGCTATCTACCAGACGATTAACTACTATAACAGAGACCGTATTCACTCGGCACACAAGATGAGCCCGGTGCAGTTTGCAGCCACTACACGACTCTAGTATTATTAAACAACTTTAGAAAAGGTGTGCCAATTTTGGGGTACCTTCCACTTTTTCTAAGTTGCGGAAACAAACAATATTTCCAAAAGTCTTCACGCTATTGAGAATGCGGTTCGTTCGTGAAAATGCTTGAAGGAGACCGTGTAATCGCAGATTTTTATCTACCCATAAAGTATTGAGTGTTGTCGCATCAAAACCAGTTAAAAACATGTTCACCACAATCAGAACATCCACCTCACGATCTTTTACACGCTGACTGACATCTTTGTAGTAATTCTGAAACTTATCAGATGAAGTGTCGTAGGAAGTCCCAAACATCGCATTGTAGTCCTTAATGGCATTATCCAAGAAGTCTCGTGAACTTACATCTAGTCCGCTTGTATCTTCTGGGGATTCATCAATCATTCCATCTGCATCCTCATCGTTCACACCAAAACTAAAAATCGTTGCGATCTTGAGTTGTTTGTCGCTTGGTACGTCGGCAAGTTGTTTTTTGAATTCAGCGTAATACCTTTTAGCAACATCAATTGATGAAACTGCAAAAATGGAATTGAATCCTGCTAGTCTTCTATCCTTTATCTTATAGAAACTATTACGCTTTGTTTTTTGATCAAAATGCTCACGAATGTATCCAACTATATTTGCCAAGCGTTCTGGTGAAGCAAGTACTGCCTCACGATCAATATCACTTACTTTCTTATCTTCGATGTTCTCAGCTTCACGAACAGTTGAAACGTAGTCAACTTTAAACGGTAAAACGTTCTTATCAGCAATAGCATCAACAATAGTATAGGTATGTAATTTCTCACCAAAAGCTTGTTCAGTTGTTTTCAAATCAGGTCTACCGCCAGAAGATGCGTTAACGGCAAAGATCGGTGTACCAGTAAAACCAAAGAGGTGATAATTCTTGAAAGCTTTTGTAATCCCTGCATGCATGTCACCAAATTGTGAACGATGACATTCGTCAAAAATAAGTACGACATGACCATCCAAAATTGCATGATCATTATTTCTTCCAATGAAGCGGTCAAGTTTCTGTATAGTGGTGATGATTATTCGTGCATTCGGATTTTCAAGCTGTTTCTTTAATACAGCCGTGGAAGTATTACTATTTGCTGAACCTTTCTCAAATTTGTCATACTCTCGCATTGTTTGGTAGTCCAAATCCTTACGATCCACAACAAACACCACCTTATCTACATAAGCTAATTTACTTACTAGTTGTGCAGTCTTAAAACTGGTTAAGGTCTTTCCTGATCCAGTCGTATGCCAAACGTATCCTCCCGCTTCTACTGTTCCAAGTTTCTTGTAGTTGGTACTTACTTCGATTCGACTCAGTATCCGTTCCGTTGCCACTATTTGATATGGTCGCATCACCAAGAGCAGACGGTCGGTAGTAAATACACAGTACTTTGTCAAAATATTCAAAAGTGCATGCTTTGCAAAAAAGGTTTTAGCAAAATCCATTACATCAGTAATCGGCTGATTTGTGGCATCTGCCCACCAACTCGTAAATTCAAAACTGTTACTGGTACGTTTACCTTTCTTTGCACCACCCTCATTCAACTCTTTGATGTGCTCAGATCGTGTAGTGTTACTGTAATACTTTGTGTGCGTACCATTTGAAATAACAAACAGCTGAACATACTCAAAAAGCCCACTCGATGCCCAAAAACTCTCACGCTGATAGCGATTAATCTGATTGAATGCTTCAACAATGGGTACACCTCGACGTTTAAGTTCAATGTGTACCAAAGGTAAACCATTCACCAATACCGTTACATCATAACGATTGGCACGTTGACCATCCGCGGTAGCATACTGATTGATAACTTGTAGACTATTGTCATGAATATTATCCTTTTTTATAAGGTACACATTTTTTACCGTACCGTCCTCTCGTGTCAGGTTCTTGATGTAATCTTCTTGTATCGTCGTAGTTTTTTCCTCAATACTTTGATTCGGATTAGCAAGTTCACTCGTAAAGAAATGTCCCCATTCTGTATCAGAAAAAGTAAAACCATTAAGTTTCTCCAACTGTTGTCGCAAGTTCAAAACTAGATCGGCTTCTGAGGTTAGGTTCAGGTATTCGTACGCTTGCGTTTCAAGCTGTTTTATAAAAGCACGTTCCAATTCTGCTTCGCTTTGGTAATGTGTCGCACGCTTAACATCAGAAGTGTACTGCGACACCACGGTGCTTTGTGAATTCTCAGCGACTAGGTTGTATTTGTTATTAATTGACATACTGTTCAAACGTTAAGAGCTTACTTCGATAGTATTCATACTGTGATCTACGCGCAATAAGTTCTGCAGGTAACCCTATCGAGATGTCACTCACTAGTGCATCAAATTTACCCAAAACTGTAACTATACGTTCTTGTTCGGCTAGTGGAGGGACTTGGATTTCATACTTCATAATTGCCAACTTATCACCTCGCGGCATTTTTGCACCTTTCGCAAATTGCATATTGTATTCAAAGAATTTATCAGAAGACAATAGATAATATAAAAACTTTGAATCTAAATTAGCTTTATTTTTTTCATTTATACGAATTACGAGAACATCTCCGTTGGTTCCGCCAGTATTTGTAGCGTACCAAATCTTTTTGAGATATGGGCGAATATTTCCAACTAAAATATCGCCACTAACGTACTGCGTTAATTTCCCCGTTGCAGGTACATAACTTGACACTGTCTTTCCTTGTTTATTTTGCAATAGATTATCGACACCGACATAACTTTCGTTATCTAGCTTAGTAGCTTCTATTCTTGTCTTTGAATAATTTGAAACACCCATAAGTTTAATCCATTGTACCCCCCCCTCTGGGAAAGTTAGAAGTTGCGCACGATAATACTCATATTGCTTCTTTCTCGCTTCTAGCTCAGCTTCTAGCTCAGCTTCTAGCTCAGTAAAACTGTTAAGAATTTTGACGATTTCTTCCTGTACCGCAAGTGGTGGAAGAGGGATTTTGATTTTCTCCATCACATTACTCATAATTTTTGGGTTTCCCATTCCGGCACTTACGTATTTTTTAGAAACTGTCGCCAGAATATATGACAAAAACTTCATATTTACAGTGTCAACTTTAATCTTTAGAAGTCCACAGACATTCGTAATACTAAATTTTCCATTCCGATAAAAAATTGAGCCGGCATATGCTCCGTCAGTCGTCCATGTTAAATATTCTCCGTCGTAGTCATAAGTATTGATACGTCCAAAAACACCATCATTTGCTGTTTGAGAAGAATATACTGGATATTCACCAGCATTATCTCTGAGATAATCTTTAGACATAACTCTCCCGCGATTAATTTGGCAGATTTCGCCGATACTCTTAAGTTCTACCCCTTTGGGGCAAAGTTCAGAAATTAGCTTTTCAATTTTATTCTTATGCTCTGTCATATTATTTTACACCTTCGATATCGTTCACAATTTCATCAATTGCTGTGCGTAGCTCATTTTGTCTTGCAACAATTTCAGTGATTTTTGAGTTGAGTTCTTTAATATCCACTATCTCACGAGTATCCTCACCTACAACATAGCTTGCTACGGCAATATTGTAACTATTTTCGGCAATAACTTTATTATCGACGAGTTTTGCAAAATACTCTGAGTCTTTACGAGTACTGAATGCATCTAAAATCTTAAGACGATTCACTTCGCTTAATTTATTTTTGTTACCGCCACGTACAAATTCGGTGGAGGCATCAATAAAGAGTGTTTTATTATCTTTCTTACTCTTTTTGAGAACAATGATACAGGTGGCAATAGTGGTACCAAAGAACAGGTCGGGTGGTAGCTGAATAACTGCATCAATATAATTGTTATCTATGAGATACTTGCGGATTTTCCCCTCTGCACCTCCTCGATAGAGAACGCCTGGAAATTCAACAATTGCCGCTGTACCACTTGTAGAAAGCCATGCAAGCATATGCATGGTAAAAGCGAGATCAGCCTTTGAAAGGTACCCCTTTCTTTGCACACTGTTTCTAAAGTATTATCATTTAGAAACAAACTATGGCAAAACAAGGATATAAAATCGCAAAGGAAATCAAAGACGAGATTATTAATAAGTTGAAGCACGACGGATTAAGCGTCAATGACGCCGCCACTCAATACGGTGTTAGTAATCGCACTATCTATGCTTGGCTTGGTACTAAAGCTAAAGGCACAGTTAGTCTCTTGGAGTTCAACCGCCTCAAGAAAGAAAACGATCAACTCAAACAACTGATTGGCGATATCACCTTGAAGCTTAGCTCTCAAGAAAAAAGGGGCTAAGAATGCCAAACAAAACGGTACTCGCACAGTCTGCCTCCATCAGTCGACGGAGTTTGTATTATGTACCAAAGCAACCAGCTAAAGATTGGATCACTAAACAATCAATTGAGCTAGTACTTCGTGACCATCCCAGCTATGGTCATAAACGATTAGCTATCCATTTGAAGTTGAATAAGAAACGCATCCTGCGGGTGATGAAGCTGTTTGGAATTAAGCCATACCGCCGAGTGACTCCTAAGCAGTATACAAAGCCTAAAGATAGCGTCTTTCCGAACCTACTTATCACTGAAACACCTCTTGGTATTGGAGACATCTATGCGAGTGACTTCACGTACTTGAAGTACCAAGGACGATGGGTCTATGTCGCCACAGTGATTGATGTCTTTAGTCGTGAGATTGTGGGAGTATCGGTACTCACCACGCACAGTGCCCAGCTGGTACTCAATGCTTTAGCAAATGCCATACTCCACCGTCCACCACCACGGATAGTGCACTCCGATCAAGGGAGTGAGTATACTTCAAAAGATTATACTGCTCTGGTACAGAAACTTAGTATCTTGCAGTCTATGAGCAATCCTGGCTGTCCTTGGGAGAATGGGTACCAGGAATCCTTCTATAAAGGGTTTAAACTTGATCTCGGTGACCCAAATCGGTTTGATTCACTGGGTGAATTGGTGGCCGCTATCTACCAGACGATTAACTACTATAACAGAGACCGTATTCACTCGGCACACAAGATGAGCCCGGTGCAGTTTGCAGCCACTACACGACTCTAGTATTATTAAACAACTTTAGAAAAGGTGTGCCAATTTTGGGGTACCTTCCACTTAAGAAACGCTCGGTAATCAAAGTCTGTTTTCTTGTCGTCAACGTTTCCGCCATAGTTGGCCTTACCGCCGACACCTTTGTTGTAGTCGAGGGCAATGTTGTATGGCGGGTCGCAGTACACCATCTGCACTTTGTGATCAGTGAGTAGTTTAGCGACCACCTCTTTATTTGTGCTGTCTCCGCAAATCAATCTGTGATTTCCAAGCTGGAAAAAGTCCCCTGTCTTGATGGTGGTCTTCTGCGCTTTCTCCAACTCCTTCTCTAGCTTGAATTCGTCATCTTCTATTTCAAGAACGTCGTCCCAGATACTTGAGAGGTCGGTATCATCGAAGCCAATGTCGAGCAAGAATGAAGTGTCAAACGACTTTAGTAGCTCATAGTCCCATGAACCTGTGTTCTTATTTGAACGCAGTAGATACTCCTCAAACTCCTTCTTGGTGAGTGCACGATTCGGTACACGCACGTCAATTTCTTCTTACCCGCGACCGAGGAGTTGCATCACTTTCAGTCTGGAGTGACCAGCTACGATAGTGTTATCGGTGTTGATCGCAGGAATCTCCGCCAGCGAGAACTTGGTAATGCTCGCTTCAAGGTCTGTACGTTGTTTTTCCGACAAGGTGCGAGGATTCTTGTCGTACGGCACGAGATCATCGACTTTGCGTGTCTCAGTGTGCCATGTAATGTTTGTTGCCATATAGATGGTATGGAGGGTGTTTTATATTAATCGTCCCTCTAACCATCTACTGCTGAGATTTCAGCGTAAACTGTTGACATATAGCTATTTTCGTATATATTGCGTAACAGACTGTAAGGGCCGGTCTTTGTCAATGTCTGGCATAGACTGTATTCCTGCCTGGAAGTCTCTTTCGAAAGGAGTGTCAGCCATGACACGTAAAAAGAAGTTCTCCTTCTCCACCAAGACCGTTCCGATCGACGACGGCGGTTCCGTCCGGTTCCAGTCGCAGTGCCGCAGTGGCGGTGGCGGGAACGGCAAGTGTGGCGGTGGCGGGAAATCCAGCAAGTAAGGGTTTCCTCCATCGACCACCCGACGAGTGCGACACATCAGTGCCGCACCCGTTTTTATTTACACAGAGCCCACGTGCTTTGTTACAATACTTTTATGCAACCATTCCACTATCATTTCCTTGAAACCAACAAAGAACTAACAGCAGTCGCAGACATAGTGCGAAATATTTTTGATGTAACCAGAGACACAGTGATGTCTCTAACTGAAGAGGTTGAGATAGATATAGTTATCCGTCATAGCCCACAAAACTCAATTCCTGAACTAGGCACTTCTGGACAATATACAAAAGACGCTCGATGTATCGACATCTACTTAGATTTGCACAACCCTTATCTTAAAAATAATTTTGAAACAGAAATTGCTCGTACCCTTATTCATGAATATATGCACGTAGTACGTGAACAGTATGTACCTTGGGAAAACGGTACACTACTTGACTCGCTAATAGCAGAGGGTTTGACACAAAGTTTTGAAATAGAATTACAACCTGATTTACCTCCATCTATTTATGCTACCTCCTTCACTGAAGAGGAGCTGGACAACTTATGGACTAAAGCAAAGAATCTTTTAGATCAACGGGGTTGGATTAATGATGAATGGTTCTTTGGTGGTGAGAATATCAGGCGTTGGTCTGGCTACTCACTTGGATTTAAATTAGTACAAGATAAAATTAGAGAAAGTGGATTAAAACCTAGTGAATTATATAAACTACCTTCTGCTGATTTTTTAAATAAAAAATAGGGCGAGGAGTTGTACTCCTCGCCCTAAGCCGTTGTTTACGCGAAAGGATGCGGGAACTTCCGGATGTTTCCGTAGGTTAAACGCTTACCCTTTTGACGAGCCATATCGTACAGCCTTTTCATGCCTCCAGGTTCTTGCCCATACCCGAAGGTCATCGGCACGAGTCCTGGAACAATTGAACGCACGATATACAAGTCACCGTTGCCACCATATTGGTCCGAAAGAAAGAACTGGGTGGTGACCAAAGGAGTCTTCATCTGCTGGAACTTGTCCAACAATCCGTTCCAGTTATTCACTGGAGCAGACAGCTCGTTAAGCGCACAAACCTCACCTTCAAACATAAAGTCAGCTCTACGGTAATATCCTTTCTGTTCGTAGAGCGCTCCATGATGTAAAGGCATAGCCACCTCCGACGGTTTCAACGCCGGTGCAGGACCATTTTGCAGTCTTGCTAAGACTGAGGCCTCAACCTCCATCAACGCATGGTCTATAGCCGACTCAACCTCGAAACGAGAGCAGGAAGCGCAATTGGTATACGCCAATGCCTCATTTTGAACCAAGACGGTCACGACCGGAGCCAGATCAAGAGTGTGATCCTTGATCGTAACTTCAAACCCTTCTTGTTCAAGAGTCGAAATGCGTTCCTGTAGGTACCGAGGCAAAGAACCAACCGATATTGTCGGATAGCCCAACCCAGTCAAGTAGGCAATCATGAACGAGTCACGCTCAATGAGTTCGAGCACACTCGATTCAATTGCCTTTTGCAAATGAGGGTGAGCAGCAACACCCGACGAGTTCGCAAAGAGATATGGCGGAGTTTCCCCAAAATACGGGAAATAGACAAGATCAGCCAACAGGTGTTTACTTTCACCCGTTATTTCATCCTTTCCTTCCACCCACTCATATGCGATATTCTCGTCAAATGGCTCCAGAGGAAAGTCGTTCTTTTTGTACTGACTTTCATGGAACTGAATGACAGTACTCGGATCGACTGCATTCGGCACGTCTTTCAATCGAGCCTTCAACAACCCCTCCGGAACACAACCACATGCTGCCCATTCTTTTGCTTCAGACACAGCTTTGATCATGGCCAATTCAGGTGAAGCATCTCGCCCATACGACCAATCTTCATTCAGCTCCGCTGACACTCGTGCTTGCGCAATAGCGAACGGTGCTTGGTAGGATTTGGCAGTAGGCATGACCCAGTCCACCTCGGACACACCAGTCGTACTGCTGACCTCTTGTGCTGGTTGGCCAAACAGAATAGTGGTCATCGGTAGGTACTCACTTGGCATCCCACAAGCTGTACGTAGCATATCTTCAGCAAAGCCGCCGATTTCTACTGTAGCAAGGTTGTGGGAGTAAGCAGCCAAATGGATGTTCTGTGCTACATGTCCCACTTCCAGTGGAACATACAGCATACTGCGGTTACCATACTTCTCAGCAGTCTGTTGTAGAGAGCCACCAATCACCACTGCGCCATGTGCTTTTTCTGCCATCAGCGGATCCATGAATGCTCTTTGGAATTTGGCAACATCCTCTGAGACCATTTCGAACCCGACCGACCACATCTGACTGACACTCACACGGTATACACCAGGAGAAAGTTCTCCCGACGAACGCATGAGAGCTAAGTACAGCACAATTGGATACAATGCCCCGGCCGACGGAACGGTGCGTTTAGTATTTCTGCATTCACCATACCCAGACCAAAGCATATCCACGATGACCTGCACTTCGACAGGCATCTTCGAGAAGCTACGAGTCGAGCACCTGTCTTCGAGAAGGTTACCAAAACTGAATGTTGACCGATGGTAGTACTTACAATCGGTCTCGGCTTTCTGGCGCTCCCAGGCTTTTTCGGCAAGACTTGCAGCTTCCTGATCGCTGACAGCGCGGGCGTAACATGAAGGATTCATGGCGTATTGCCATACATCCTCACATATGTACTTCGGGTCGATGAGTAGTCCAAGGCGGAACAGTTCATCGATCAACTCAACGACACAATCTTGATCCCACTCAGAGGTGAGCGAGTTGATGATTTGCATCTTTGTGAGCGTACCGTCATACAAGGCAACCAGCTGCCCCATAAGAGAACCGGGTGCATCGATGATGATTTTCTTGTCGTGTTGCTGAAAGACTGTCTTGGTTTGTGCAACCTTGGCAGTCACGGGGATCATGAGGAGAGAATCGTCTTTCATTTTCGTATCCTTCGTTGATTTGTGGAGAACAAAACAGTCACTCGGATGAGTGACTTCTAGTTGCGACTATACAACAAATAGTTATATATGGCAATGTCTGCCTTTGACAAAATAAGTAAAACGTGTGAAATTATCATTACATTACAAAAGTAACGTTTTACCCATGAAGACATCCGCGTAACAACTTATAAGTTAATTCAGGCGCCTCAGGCTTGTCTATGCGTATGTTAAAAACATTACTTTCAACTCATGATGTTGCTTACGCAACTTCAACACAAAAACTTTTCTCTAATATTTCAGTCACAATCAAGGAAAAAGACCGTATTGGTCTCATTGGACCTAACGGGATCGGAAAGTCCACTTTCTTGAAAATAATGGAAGGATTATTAGATCCTGATTCTGGCACCGTTACCAAACACGGCAGAATTGGGTATGTACCACAAATAGCTGAGGAGTTCCGTCAACAAATGACTATCGATGAACTGTTGCAGTCCGCAAGTTGCCCTTATGAGCAATTTTGTAATACATATAAAAGTATCTTTTCATCTACTGTACCAAATAAGGATTCAGCAATTGATTCGATGTCTGGAGGTGAAAGAACAAAATTATGGATTACAATGGTCGCATCACAGCTACCACAGGTGCTATTACTTGATGAACCAACTAATCACTTAGACCAAAAAAGTATTACCGAATTGAAACGCTGGATACACACCTTTAAAGGTGCTGTTGTTTTTGTTTCTCATAATCGACTTTTTCTATCTGACGTGGCACATACAATTTGGGAACTATATGCTCAGACAATTAATGTGTTTGGTAGTGGGTATACAGACTATACGCATCAAAAAGAACATCTAGCCGCTGCACAATCACGTCGTTATGAAGTAACTAAAAAAGAACTTCGAGCACTAGACAAAGGGGTCCAGATGAGAGAGACGAAGGCAGCTCGAGCCGCCAAAGTGCAACGAAAAAATAGGACGGAATCAAGTCGAAGTAAAAGTGCTGAAAATTATTTTAAAAATCGATCTGAGAAAGGTGTCGGTAATGTTAAAAAGAAACATGACGCCAGACGGAATGAACTTGAAGAATCACTTCAAGATTTGCATATGTGCTCTCATAAAACTATAAACTTACCTCTAGATAGTCGATTAAGGAGAGGGGGTCTGATACTTGAAATTAAAACATTACCTATTACTATTGATTCTCGTATACTTATTAACGATGTTAGTTTACGGATTGAATACGGCGATAGACTTGCAATCCTTGGAGAAAATGGATCTGGAAAAACAGTACTTGTTAAAAAACTAATGGAAGAAGTAACTCAACCGACGCCTAACATTAGCAAAGTTGGTAGCGATATCACTGTCGCCTACATTGATCAACAATATGAAATGGTTGCTCAAAATCTAACTGTATTTGAGAATTTAGAACAGAAGATGAATGATGTCGACCAGGAGCTTATCTATAAGCAAATCGGGAGATTCCAGTTCCTCGAGCACTATATTCATAAAAAAGCCTGTGGATTGAGTGGCGGAGAAACCGCACGTCTAGCCTTTGCGATTGCCACTATTACACCGTTGGATTTACTAATACTAGATGAGCCTACAAACAATCTAGATATTGAGACTACTGACATAATTATTGACGCCCTAAATGACTTTAAAGGTTCTCTAGTTGTCATTTCTCATGACACATATCTTCTTGGAGAATTGAAAGTTCAACAGGCTTATATAATTGAAGGACGTTCTTTAGTGCCAAACAAGTTACCTTACTATCACTGATATAAACCACTGTTCTTGGAAACGCGTTTTCTTTCTGATTTCTTCATCAGAAATATCTTTTTGCTCAGGTGTAACTACAATTAGTTTGTCGTCAACGTCATCTGTTCGATGAATAATTGCAACACAAATACCTTTGAATTCATCAACTGGTTCATCGACGCCGATTACGTAAGCGTTTAATTCCTCTCCGTCGGGTGACTTAGTATCTGGAACGAAACCATAGTTTAGTTCATATTCCCAACCATGTTTAGGGTGTTTTGCATGAAGTGGTCTATCCATCTTTACCTTCACTTCCTTACCAAGATAGTCACGCGCATTGGTGTATTTTTTTATAGTCATATTTTGTTTAATCATCTTGATATATTTCATCTTCGAAATCAACTACACCCGAGTGTCTCAGCTCACCGTCACCTCGCAAATCCTGATCTGGTAGCAGGGTGAACTTGGGCTGGTAGCCAGTCTCGTGCGAATACTTCTCAAACGGTTCGCTGTGGATGCCAAACGTGGCTCGTAGTGCTTTAGCCAGATCACTCTTTTGTTTCTCGACTGCATTCACGCTCTTTACTCCGCAGACATCCATGAGGTGGTCTTTATTAATGACCACCCGAGGTCTGTATGCACCCGTTACCGCGAGAACATACAGAAGAGTCCAGCGACGGTCTGGCTTTTTCCACTCGGTGTTGGCTTGAGCGAAGCCTAGGTCTTCATGAGAATATTTCCCGATACTGGTATCACCGTACTTCATCTCAATGTCTTCAGTGTTAATGAAGCTGAGTGTAAGGTCTTGCCACTTGGCGTTTGGAGGAAGTTTTACTATCGGTTCAGTAAACAGCACCTCCTTCTTGGTCTTCGGCTTTACCTCATTTGTCGGCTCCATCTGTTCAGGCGCTGGTTCCGCTGATATCTCAGTGGTCTGCTCAGCTCCGTATACTTCCTGATAAATAGCTTGTAGCTCAGCGATAAAGCAGAGCGTTGGTTTTATTGGTTCTATCGCTTGCCGCACCTGATCCTCAATAGCTTTACGTTGTATGAGTGCCTGGCGGAGCGCAGAGAGCGTATTTCTTGTATCCATATACCCTAATTATATAACAAGCTTTCACAGCAAAAATATCCTTATATTGAGCCATATTCGTATTTTAGAAACGTTCTGAAAATGCTCTTAAAATAGCCGTTTGGGTGTCAGATTTGTAACATCTGGCTAAAAATAGGCCCTACCGAGAGGGCTCAATAGGAGCTGATTTCAGTCGCTCGGAAACCCTTGCAGGGCTTGCTGGGTATTTTTCCGCAACGCCAAGGGGGCACAAAGAGCATAGCAATGCAGTGCCACCTCTAGTTGCAGTGTTCGCATGAACACGTAGCAAGAATCGAAAAGTTTGCCTGCGATTTTGGAGAATTAAAAAATCGTTACAACCTGTACCGTTCATGTAATGAAAGATTCCTAGAGGTGGCACAAAATGATACTTCAACGTCCTCAGGAGCGGAAGAAGGCGCGCCGTCATATGTGAAGAAAGTGTATGGGTGACAGTTTCAAATAGATTCAATTCCTACTCGAGGCATATTTAGATAAGAAAAGAGGTGCAATCGCACCCCTTAATAGGCAATAGTAGCAATGATTCATATGTCATCACCAAGTTCTTGTGGCTCTCCCTTCTCGGGGGGAGGTTGGAACTGATCCCAAGTAACATTAGGCGCCACCGCCCCATTGCCAAACGTAAATGATATGCTTATTCCTGCAGAGTCACCCTCTTGAGGAAGCTGGCTGAACGATTTCATTAGCTGACGAGCGAGTGCACTACTCGCAGAAAGTGAACAAATGTGTTCTTGATCACCCCAACGTTTTGAAGCCCGCACAATCAGTAGCAAAATCTTTTCGGACTCAAGGGTTGAACGGGCCGGTTCCACTAACATCGGCCCACTGACTAGCTCGAACACTAACTCACCATTTTGATACAAGTGGCAACGTTCATCCGGAGTACCGAAAAACGAACGTTGCAAATGGATTGTCATGACGAATAATGAAACCGCCACGAGGCTTCCGGTCGCCGGTAGCCACAGTGGCATTCCTCTGGACTGCATGTACCGTAGCCAAAGGAAGAGTATCACTATTACTCCCAGTGCCAGTAGTAATAGTTGACCAAGAGCAGCAGTCTCTTGAGGTGGATAGGCATACCCTTCCCACCATTTCGCGAATCGTCCTAGTAATTCTTCAACTAGTTTCATATCATCCCCTCTATTTTTCGCACGTTGCCTGACAGCGGTAGTCCGCTTCTGGGTAGAAGGTAGTTGCTTCAAGCATAACTTTAGCGTTTTCGTCGATCACCAACTCCATCAGTGTCACCTCCTGCCCACCAAACTTAAGCTCAAACGGCAAGCCTTGCACGGGCGTAAGTTGCATTTCTCCATCCGGATGATCCTTATTGAGAATTACATGGAAAACACCTTGAAGCGGTAGGGCACCGCCGTGGCTATTGTATAGATGCACATTGAGTTGACACCGGGTATTCGGCAACAACCTTTCTAGTACAGAGTTACTGAGCACTCGCTCATAGTTCTCTGGACTCGGACGACCCAAGTCATCGACTATGAGGTCGGTAAACGTAGAGTTTTTTTGTTTGAAGTTTACCGTCGAGGTCACCTTTCTCCCAGCCAAGTGAACGTCGCATTCGAAGTAAGTATCGACATCGTGAGGGTTATTGAATGTCCACCCGACTTGTACAAAGATTGCGGTCGGACTCACATCCGACTGCTTCATTTCTTCTCCCTTGGGAGGTTCGTTAATGTGCGGTTGCTGAATAATCGCCAGGAATAGGGTCAATACACCAAGCAGCATCGCAAGGTCTAGAAATGGGATCAATGATGAACCCATAAAAGACTCGATGCTATTCTTGTTTCTCCGAGCCATCTCAATCCTCCCCAACCTTGTTTACTTGTAGCAACTCACGCTCAAGTAACACGCCGAATTCAGAGACCATCTGATCGGCTACACTTTGATATCCAATTCGTAAATAATAGACTATCAGTGCACCAAAAAGTGCGATAAGTGTCGTAATGTACGACACACTCACACCCTGAAGGGCGTTGACAGAGTACTGTTGGACGGCTTCGGCAGTGACTAGCGCAGAGGCATCGCCAGACGCTAGACCGTAGAGAATCCCGAACACCGTGCCCAGGATTCCGATTGTGATGAGTAGCTCCTTTCCCTGTTCAAGCCCTTTGATAGGCTTATACAAGAGTGTCTCAAAGTGATCCACGAATGGGTCGACTTTCATCTTCCGATTCGATTGGATGCTCATACAGTCCTGTACGTGCGTCAGCACTTGTGACAAATGCGAGTGCGGTATGATTGCTTGAAAACCTTGCTCGCGCAAAGCCCGCAAGGCGCGTTGTTCAAGTTGAATTCGATACGCACCGACTCCGCCCTGGAAGATGAAGATCAGCATAATGATCGCGACGATAATACAAGAAGACCATATTGTAACCAGATCGGAATACTGAGCCAAATACCAGCTTAAGCCACCGTGAGAAACAAGGAAGGCGATCCCGATAGCCAGTACCGAACTGACGACCAAAAACCGTTGCCAGGGATTCAGATTGAGTTCCATGTTCTATCCTTTCAAGGTGCAGCAATTGAGGTTATCCTCCCATTCGATACTTTGCATCAAATACTAAAATTATGCAAGTAGACGATAAATTAGACTTGTAACGTTAAAAAAACTCTATCTAAAAAATTTATAAACAAGATTCAGTCTCTACAAACTCTGAAACTCGCTGGTTAATTTTCCAGTGTTGGCTTAGGGAAACTAAAATAAAAATGATATTAACAAGCAAAAAGCCCGCGGCCTAGCCACGGACTTTTTATAGTTTTGTGTATATGTAGTTACACCCCCAACAACTCTTTTAATTTACCTTCGTCAAATCCAATCACGACATCATTACCAATCCTAATCACCGGTACGCCCATTTGGCCAGTCATTTCAATCATCTCTTGACGCTTCTCGGCATTTTCGGCCACATTGATATCTTCGTAAGAAACTTTATTTTCTTTAAAAAACTCTTTAGCTGCCTGACAGTAATGACACACTGGAGTGCTATATATGATGGCTGTCACTTCGTTTAAAGTATTTGTGTTCTCTGTTGTATCGTTTGTGTTATCCATATGTAACTATATTACCAGAATTTATACCAAGGTTCATCCTCGAGAACTGGGCCGGTGACTGGTTCAATTTCTTCAGATTTTTCATCATCAAGTATGATCACTACTTGTTCACCTTCTTTTACTACATCAAACCGGCCCCTTATTTCGGCCTCCATACCGCGATCGTCTTCTAGGTATTCTACCTGTAACTCGAGAGCGGCGGCACGAAGCTTTAGATCTTTGAGTTCTCGTTCAGCCTCCACTCGCCTCATGGACATTTCTCGCTCAACCGTAAAGCGCTCAAACACGCTCATCCCCAGCAAAACTATAAAAACTCCAAGTATGAACAAGGTGGCATAGGAAAATAGAATATTTTTGACCAGCTTTTTTCGTTTAAAATCCTGCATGTGTTATTATTCTAGCATCTAAATAAGCGAAATTTATATGAGTTTTCTGTACGACAAACGAACAAAAAAGGCGATTAAATGGATTTGGGTGGTAATTGCTGTCATGATTACACTCAGTATGGTGCTGGTTTATTCAGGTGGTTTAGGCTCATTTTGATGGGTTGACAAAATTTTATACTATGATTAAATAACTCTGTGCACGGGCGTCTATAGCAGTCGTCTTTGGGAGACGTTCTTAGGAACGAAAGTGCCCGGTCAGGTCGGTTCTCGCACTGAGCCATGACGCGAACATGGGGTGGGACCCATGCCGGCTAGCCTACAGACTTGA
>Ga0210043_1001449_pt1 | contig 19466 bp, 40 predicted proteins | sample CryGeymet201501t_FD_183990 | JGI IMG/M metagenome (GOLD analysis project Ga0210043, IMG submission 183990) | Groundwater microbial communities from Crystal Geyser aquifers in Utah, USA - Crystal Geyser metaG 2015-01t (SPAdes) (version 2) | ecosystem: Environmental > Aquatic > Deep subsurface >... | reverse complement strand
TTGCGGCGTCGAGCTGAGATCCTGGAAAGTAGCACGAGCGCAGCTTCGCCATGTGGATGGCTCTTGCGACGCGGAGGAGTTGCTTTCGATCAGTCACCGTAGCACCCTCTCGATGAGCAGGAGCGTCTGGGTCGCGGCCAGCGACATCAGGATGCCTGCCTGCAGGGCTCGGATGGCGTAGCGGTCGGCCGTCCGGTCGCTGCCATGCTGCCGATGCCGGAGGGCCGAGCCGAGCAGTGTGATCGTGGCGACAAGGAGGAAGAGTGACAGGGCGGTGCCTGCAGTGATGAGTGCTGCGATGGTCGTCATGGTGTGGTCCTCTCGATGAGCTCGCCGGAGAGCCAGCGCTCGAGAGCGATGGACCCGGCGTGGGTGCGGCAGTAGTGCTGGCCGTCAATCTCCATCACAGCGGCACGACAGCATCTGTCAGGATCCCATGCTGGGTCCATTCGAGCGACCTTCTCGGCTCGCCTGCCTCTGTACCACTTGTTGTAGATGGTGGTGTCGACTGAGACACAGCACTGGTGGGCGAGCGGCTCTCCGAAGGAGCCGGGGAGGTCTCGCGCTGTGAGTCTGGTCTGCTGGATGGGCATCAGAGGCTCCGCCAGTCAATGGCTGAGACCAGCTCTCGAACATCACTCGGGACCAGCCTGTCGAGGCAGTCGTCTCGACGCGACAGTTCTCGCCACTCCTCGAGTGTTCGACCTGCGACTCGGCGGCTGGGGATTCCTTTTGGAAGTGGGACTGGGTACTCGATGAATCTTGCCTGCTTCTCGGGACCGCAGTGAGAAACCTGCCTGACCGCTTCCGAGAATGGTAGCACCCATGCATCAGCGCTGTACACTCGGGTGTACCCAGAACCACCCGTGCGCCACACCCCGTTCTCGGTCTCGATGTGCACCATTCGACCTCTCCAGCCTTCAGCGAGGTCTGGGTTCTCTCGGAGATCCTTCTGTGACAATGTCTTCATGCTCTGTCTCCTTCTGACTCCGACAAGCCTAGCTCGGCCGAGGGCTTCTGACTAGGGGTCTCTCTGGACGAGTTCCGGAGCCTGCGGTACTCGGCCTCACGGGCGAGGCGTCGGGCCTTGTGGTGATCGTACATGGGCCAGTGGCGGTCGGACCGGGACTGTGGGTCCATGGCTCGGCGCTGGTGGAACTCCTCCCATCCACCATGGTCGGCGATCTCGCAGGACAGATCATGAAGGCTGGTCATGTCTGACGAATCCTTCCACGGCGTATCCGGTTGTGCGGTCGATGAATGGGGTGCCCTCGGGCAAGTCGGCCGTCCAGAATAGATCGGACCTCTGGGTCGCGGCGGCTGTGGAGCCGCCGCTGTACCGGACGAACACCACACGGTCGGTCCAAGATGAGATGATGCCGCGCTCGAACATACCCATTCCGGTGCCTCTGTACATTACGGTGCGACCCTCGTCGCCTGGTCTGGGGTCGATCATCGCCGCACCTCCCGGTCCCACACCTCGGGCGTCACCCATACCCCGCTGCGCAGCTCGAGACGTGGTTGCTGTGCGTGGATCTGCCGAACCCAACGTCCGTTGCGGGTGACCCGTCGCTTGGGCAATTGGTCGCATGACCTGACCGCATGATAGACAGACGTCAGTCATGAACTCCTGGTGGCCCACAGGGCTGCTGCACTTTGGGCAGGCGTAGGTGTGCTCCCATGCTGTGGCGGTGCTTCCAGGTCGAAGGTCGGAGAGATCGTGGTCCGGTCGGCTCTCAGCCTCAGTGAAGAGGGTCTGGAGGAGGGAGAAGATGTTCATTGGGTGGCCTCGTGGATGTGGAAGACCAGCGTTGGCCGCATGGCGACAGGCAAATGGACCAGCACAGTCCCTCGATACTCCCAGCCATCGGGGATCTCTTGTCCTGTTGCGAAGAGCCGGAATGCTCGGCGATCTGCCTTCTCGGGGTGTGGGTCGACCTCCATCCACATGCCGACCTCTCCATCGATCATGGACACGTGTCGGAGCACCGCTCCATGTGGGATGTCATGCGTTGTGACGTCGGATGATGGGTGGATTGTGTACTTCCAGATCGTTCTCATTTGGCTCTCCTTCTGGCTTCGATGGTCAGAGTGTAGCTGTGCGAGGAGGGTTTGACTATGGGGTCTTCTGGAGATACTCCTGCAGAAGGCGGAGGGACTCGCGGGCGGAGGTGTGGGTGATCCAGTGGCCACCCTGATTGATCCACACATGGCGGTACTTGGTCCAGTCGTCGATGAGGACGTCACCACGGTGCTCCATGTGGAGACACTTGTCGATCGACCTGCAGCCGATCATCCTGGCGGTGGGGCCGATGTGTCGGTCCACCCACTCGCGCTTGTTGGCCTCGGCCTCTCGGACCGAGTGTGGGACGCCGGTCAGTATGGTGGGGTCGAGGTGTCGCAGGCCATCCCACAGCTCCTGGAAGTCCGGCATCGGCGGCAGGTCCCGGTAGAAGTGGGGTCGGTCGCGCACCAGTCGCCAGTCGACGCTGTCGGTCGCCTTGTCCGGCCGCACGCCGAAGAACATCTCGTATCCTGTGTCGAAGTCGGCCAGGACTCCGTCCATGTCGACGAACACGCGGGGTTGTGGTCTACTTGTCATCTGCATTCTCCTTCACAATGAGTGCTTCTAGGATAGCGATCAGCCAGGCGCGGGCTGGGTTGTCCCGCACCATTGCTCGGGGCGCTGGCCTTGGGGTCAGCCCGTCTTGACGGCCTAAAGTGGCAATCCAACCGCCTGCCCGCTGCCCGAACTCGTCCAACGTCCACTCCGGCAGCACCGCTTCGTGAAGCGCCTTGGCTGCATTGAGAGAGCCGTTAAATGCGTCCCAAGCAAGCCCACGCATATCCAGCCCATGCGAATTATGAGCTAACCCAGCCTTATTGATCTTCTCCCATGTCGTCGGGAAATCCCCCGCCTTGACCTGATCCCTTAGCTCGACAAGGGCTTGCTTTCTCTCACTCATGGGCGGGAGCCTCCGGGGTGGGTGGGAGTGCGACGAAACGACCGTCATTGAATTCCTCGACCGGGCGAACCCACAAGCTGCCGTCGCTTTCGCTGCGGTAGATGGTGACTTCCCGCATATCGACGCTATCCCCGCCGATGTAGCCGCCCTCATCGAAGGCGTGTTCCATGTCCAGCCAGTTCTCAGACTGCATCTTGCCGGTGCCAATCACCGCGTAGGTGGTGCCGCGCTTCTTGTGCTGGACCCGCTCCGGCGACCCCTTCACTGGCTCCAGTGCGGACCGAATGCGGCGCGCGTAGTCGGCTTGGGCGGCGGCTTTGGCCGTGTCGGGATCATCATAGCAGCCAATATGGTCAGCTTCTCCGGTGTAGACGTCCCAGATATAGCTGTCCGAAGCGAAGCCCATGTTCACAGAATAGACAGTGAAAGGCGTTTCGGCTTCATAGTCGCCAGTCGGTTCATGCGAGCCGTCACCACGATCCGTCTCGATCTCTGACCACTCCAGCGGCTTCACTGTCCGCGCCACCGGCTCCGCATTGCCAGCAGCAGAGAGGGCGGCAAACCACTTGCAACCGAGCTTACACTCGGATCGTTGTTCGCAGATACAGCAAGCCTCGATCTGTTCATTTGTCGGCATCTGTCTGCTCCTTGATGAATGCGACAGCGGCGTCAACATGCGCGCCGAATATGTGCTCCCTGAAATATTGAGGGCTCTTTTCCCGAGCTTCCGCAAACGGCCTCATCACCTCCACCGCCTGCTTTAGGCGGGCCTCGGCGGTTTCGGCTCGTTGGATGGGTCCGGTGCAGATGTGCTGCTCGGCGTCGGCCTCGGCGGCACCGCAGTCGGCGCATACGAAGAGACCGCCCTCGCAGATCGGGCAGTGTGGCTTGGTGCAGTCTGTATGCACGACCGCTCTGCGGTGGGTGTCGCGGATAAGTCGATGTGCTGCGGCGAGCTCGACGTGGGTGTCGGTCACAGCTTGATCTCCTTGAAGGTGTTGAGAGGGTACTTCCACCAGCCATAGCAGTGTGGGTGGCCGATGCGGTTGAACTGGGCGTAGTCCGCGTCCTTCGATCGTTGCACCAGAGCTCGCTCGCCGTCTGGATGCTCTCCGCTGAACTGTGTGGTGGTGGTGCCCTTCTTGAGGTCTGTGCCGATCATCGAGAGGTCCTTCCTGCCTCGAAGGCGGCTCGCAGCAGCTCAGTCAGATCATCAAACTTCCTGGAGTCTTTGCCACAGATGCTGTAGAGACCGTAGGTAATCAATGGGCAGTCGAGCGGGGACATGACTGCAACTGGGACGGGTGCTCTGTAGCACCAGCGGTCGAAGGCTGTCATGCCATTGGCATCTGGCTCCTTCTCGACAGGCTCCTGGTACAAGGGGTGGTGTGGGACCATGTCCTCGCGGACGTAGATCTGGGTCGGGTATCCGTGGCCTGTGGCCGTGGTCAGGATTCGCTGGCCCTCGTCGGCGTTAACGCCGCTGTCGCGAAGGCGGATGCGGTCAGGCCAGATGGGTGGTGTGGTGTAGGTCATGGCGTCCTCCTCAGGATGTCAGGGTGCACAGCAGCCCAGTGGATGAAGTCGGAGATGGAGTCGAAGCGGTGGGAGCCGCACTTGCAGTGGCCAGACTCCGAGGATCGGCGGACGGCTGTGAGTGTCGGGGTCGACGCCATCCCCCGGTACACGAACACCATCTTCGGCGTCGTGTGGAAGCGGATGTGTGGATATCTCTCGGCGAGGCCGGGGAGGGTGGGCTTCCGGGGTGGCTTGTAGTCGAGCATGGTCATTCCGGGCCTTGGACAGCCATGATCATGCTCTCCTCCTCTGTGAGTGCGGCGATGTTCTCGCAGGGCTTCTGGGCATCTGCCAGTGTGAGCCCGGTCTGACCGCACTGCCAGCATGCTCCGATGAACTTCTGACCCTTGGGGCTTGTGCGCTCGATGGCGTGGGTTCGGGCTGGGGTCTGGGTCATGTGGGGTTCTCCTTAGGGTGGCAGACATGGCAGCGGAGGGTGGTTCTGTCAAAGCCTCGGATGTGCTGGGTGCCGAGACATGCGGTGCACCACTCGGAGCTGCTGGCGCTGGTGGGTGGGCCGCTGGAGCGGACCAGTGCGACGTCGGAGAGGTCGATGTTGCTGATGTGGACGCGGTTCTCCTGGCCTCGGAGCGTGACGATCCTGGCGATCTGGTCGAAGACCTCGACTGGGACTGGAAGCCTTACAAGGGTGTGGGTCATGTAGGGGCATCCTTCGGCAGTTGGGCCTTGAGTCTCTCGAGTCTGGCCTCGAGCTCGGCGATGAGAGCGGGGTCTCCGAGATGTGGATACTTGGCCAGGACGGCTGGGTTCCGACAGTCTCGGAGGTCGCTCTCCAGCCGTTGGATCTGGTTGTTGGTGGTGTTCATGATCGTGGAGGTCCCAGGGTGATGAAGCCTCGGCGGCAGTCGTAGTTGATGTCGGGGCGGGTGATTCCCAAAGCCACGCACTCGTCCGCTGTCAGGCCCACCATATACAATGAGAATCGGCGATGGGCTTCGCTCCCCGGCTGCTTCGGGTTGGGGGACGCTATCGCTGTGACGACACGGTTGTCGCGACGGCTTGTCCTGGCTCTCATTTTAGATCGGACTAGGCGAGTGGTGTTCCCTACGCCGGGCACCTCTCCACGGCGATGCCCTATCGGAAGGCGGAGGGGTCGCCCTTCGATGTCTGTTAATGGCTCGGACGTTTCGCCTCGAGCGCAGACATAGATGGGCTTGGCAATCAGCTTCTCGACTGTCTGCATGCCGATCTCGGTCGTATCCCTTGACAGGGAGAGGACAACCTCCGCGTGAGACAGTTCCCCGATCAATCGCAACAGCTGCATGGGTGTCGGGGGTGTCGGGGGTGGGGCCTCGGCCATAATTCGGCCGTCATAGAGTGCTCTCCACAGGTGGGTGGTTTCCTCGGTGGTGAGGGTGGTGTAGACCTCGGCGTGTTGGGGCATCATGGGCGAGGCTCCAGTGTGGCTAGACGGAGGAACTCCTGGAGGTCCATGATTGTGGCTCGACTGCGCACATCGTCGTCGTACTGGTATATGACGAGAGGCTGGGTGGGTCTGGCACAGCCAAGGACTGTGAGGAGTTGACCACTGGGGGAGAATCGCCAGCGGGTGCCTTCGGATGGTGGTTTGGGAGGAGGTGGGAGGTGACTCTGGATGTCGCGCAGAAGAGGACCAAGTCGCTGGTCTCCTCGTGGGTCGTAGGGGCTGGAGAGGAGGGTCTCGGCGCGGCGCAGGAGGGTGTGGGCTTCGGCGAGGTCCTGGATCGTTTGGTCCAGGGACAGGGCTGCGGAATGGTGGCGCATGGCGGTGTCCTCGGTGCTGGTGAAGTGGGAGGAGGGTGGGGCGGGGACGCTGGTGCCGGGACAGTCCGTTGCTTTGGTGCCGTCGGGGCATCCGCAGTGGGGCCAGCGTTGGCAGTTGAAGACCATGCCTGGAGAGGGGCCGGTGTTGTGGGCAGAGACACCCTTTCTGAGGGTCTCCAGAGCCTGGACAAGATCCTGGTATCCAGGCCAACGGGGGTGGGTGTTGTCAGTGCTGGCCATTGGTCTGGGCCTCCATGGTGGCGAGGAGCTGGTCCTCGGTAATGCGCTGCCACTCCCAGGACTCGACCCAGAAGCAGGCGAAGTGGTCGCTGCCGACGTGGGCCGCTATCCGCATGTCTTGGTGCGTGCCGAAGTGCTGGCTTCCGGAGTCGCGGATTCCGACCATTATCTGAGAGGTGCGGGGAGGGGAGCCAGTCTCGAGGACCATGGCCCATGGGACGGAGCTTCTGGCCCAACTGTGCGGCATGATGAGGTCGCCAGGTTCGACATGCTCGGGCTTTCGGATCTCGTATTCTGGTGGGATCTGGACGTGGGGGTGAACAGCGATGTATGCGGCGTGCATCTCGCGGAGGGTGGTGATCATGGCCTCGAGTATCATGTGGTGGGTCCTTCTGGCACTGCGGTGAAGTGGAGCATGCTCCGACCTTGGATGGGTCGAGGGGTGGTGGGGTCGAATCCCATCTTCTTACCCAAGACAGCCCATGCGATGTTGGCTCTTTCCTGCTGCGATGGTGGTGTTCCACACTGAAGCATTATCATGGGTGTGGGCTTCATGGCCTCGAGGAGCGCGTCGCAGTCCTCCTGGGTCATGGTGTATTCAACTCTGTCGGTCATGTGGTCGGGTCCTTTCTGAGGGAGATGAGGAAGTCGATCTCGGCTTGGGCTGCGGAGGTCCAGGCGGGGAGGGTGTCGGGGTTGGGTGTGGTGGCCCAGTTGTCGTGGGCCTCGACTGCAGCGATGTAGGGGGAGCCGACACAGGCCACCATCTGGGTCTTCTGGTATACAGGGCATTGGCCGCAGCTCAGGATCTGGTTGCCGTAAGGGTCGTTGATGATGGTTCGGTGTTGGTGGCACAGATCACAGGATCGGGGTCCGAGGGTGGCTGTCTCGGGGTTGTCGCGGTTGTGTATCCAGTGTTCGATGGAGGCTTCGAGGGGTGTTTGGGTCATGGTCGAGCTGCCATCGTTAGGAGGGTGGAGGCGAGGATGCCGGGGAAGAAAATGAGGGCTGCAATGAACCAGTGCTGGTTGATGAGGGCCTGACTTACTGCGGAGAAGATGCCGATGTCGATGAGGTTGTATCGGTGGTTTGTGAAGTATCGGAGGAGAGTCATCATGGCTTGGTGGTCCTCTCGGTGATCTCGGCTCGGATCTGTTGGAGGTTGTGCTCGGTCCATGAGATAGTTGATGTTGAGACTGGCTCGGTACATCGAGGAGAGGGTGTTCACGTCCAAGAGGGCTTGGATCATGGTCCGGGATCTGGTGCTTATCATCTCCATGTGGAGGGCTCCTGTGTCGGGGGGAGCATCATGAGGTCTGTGGGCTGGTCTGTAAAGGGTGACATCTGGGGGTCCTGGCGAGTGGGTCGGGGATCGTGGCAGACACCCTACGCTCCTCGGCTCGGGTCGTAAAGTCTCTCTTCTGGAGAATGTCAGAACTGATCTGAACAGACAACTGAGTAGAGAAGAAAAACATCAGCCTGACCCCTCAGCCGGGTCCCACTGGAGACGCAGCGGGATGAGCGGGGAGGTCGCACTGGAGCCTCAAATCTCCAGCCCGGACAATGAGACAGCATTCCTGACAGGCAATGTTCTTCTCGACGATCGCTTCTTGAGGCTCAATGTCTCCAGCCCGGTCTCCATCTCGATGATATTGGTTCAGAAGTACCAATATGTCAAACCAATTGGATCGTTTTCCATAACTACCCGTGACTTATGTCATATGATATTGGTTTATTGGTAAATTTCGATTTTTTAAAATTTCTTCTGTCCACGCGCGTACGCGCATAATGCGTCACGCGCGCGCTCGAGCAGGCCCGTATATGCCCGTGCTCATGCGAAGGAAATTTTTGCGAAAAATAATTCAAAAATCTACCAATACCAATATCATTTGTCCCAAGTCATTACGACTGCATACGAATTATGGTATTGTTTTCGATTGCAAAACAATACTACCAATATCACGTCGAAATAGTAAACACTCAGGGGTTCGCGTGTCGAGGATCATGAAGAAGAAAAATTCTTCCTCATGAGTACGTGCAATGAGGAAAATCCCCGGCCTCACTGGACCGGAGGGAACTCGCTGAGAGCACTCAAATCTCGTATGGGCCGACCCAGGTCAGGGTCTCGTCGACCGGATCTCCCTGCTCTCCGCTGGTGTAGAACGCCCAGCCGTCCTTCTCGGCGATCGGAGCCCACTCTGAGGGAGGGCTCATCATTGCACCATCCATCGTGATTGTGAAGCCTTCGAACTGGATGGTCTGGCCTCTGTCGTCTCCGAAGAGGGCTGCGGCCTGATGTGGTGTGATGCTGGGTGGGGTCATGGTCTTTCTCCTTCTGGCTGACATCATCATGCCCGACGTTCGTCGAGAAGTAAACCCTTCCTGAATGCATACGATAGTAGTCAACAGCCACAAATCGCGCTATACCGAGCTCGTCGGAATCGCAACTTGGGAGAGCAGCGGTGAGAGCAGAAGCAGAGATAGTCAGGTCGACGATGCGCTGGGCACACGACCTTGTTGACAACTGGACTGGGCCGAGTGGCCGAACCTACTCCACAGGATACACACGATGCACCATGAACGGGATGATGACCCGAGCGGACGCTGCGACTGCGCTCGCAATCGCGGGTGATCTCGCCAACGTGCGTGACGTGTACGCGGAGGCGCGGCTCGTCGCAGCGCAGCAACTTGAGGACGACGACCGGGAGACTCGGTCCGCACCGATTGGACTAGACTGCGCTGAGGAACTGGTCCGACAGTCCAGGATCACTCTCCGAGGAGACCGCAGAGTATTATTTGAGCAAGGTTGTCGTATGCGGTACTGGTCTGATGTAGCTCGGCACTGGCCGGGAAGAGTATCTCACTCCATCCGAGATGACTGGGAGAAGGTTGCTGTTGAGTTCTGGCGTGGGAACCAGGATCTTCTCCAGCGGACAGCCGAAATATTTTTCTTTACTTCCGCCAAAAAGTCGGATATTTTGGGTACAATACATGCCTCTGCGTCTCCGAGGAACCTCCAAAGTTCCGGTAGTTTCTGAGCATGTTTCTCAACCACACAGCACGGAGTTTACGAGACCATCATGTCTGAGGGTGAGAAGCCATATATCGAGGGTGCCATCGGCAACTCTGGTGGCTGGAAGTCCCACGAACTTGAGCGTATCCCAGAGTACAAGGTAGAGATCCTGCGGATGGTTTCCGATGGGATGTTCATACGTGAGATCGCGGACGCACTTGGTGTTCAGACTAAGCTGATCCGTGACTGGCGAGCCATGGACAAGGAATTCGATGCGGACTACATTACCGCGACCGACGAGGCCACGGACACCATCGAGCGTGAGGCCATTCGCCGAGCTCGGGATGGGGTCCTAGATCTCGTTATTGCTGGTGGTCGGGTGGTTATGGACCCGGACGACAACACCAAGCCTCTGAAGCGTCGGATCTACAGCGACGATCTAATCAAGTTCATTCTCAAGGGTCGACGCCGTGAGACCTATGGCGATCAACCAGTGATCCAGCAGACCCTGGTCATGGACGCAGATGGAGTTCGCAGTGAGCTTGAGCGCAAGTTCGATAGCATCGCTTCCAGCACCAAGACGGACTGAGTTCCTCCGAGGACTCAGCCAGCAGGAGCTCCAGTTCGTCCTCCACGACTGGAAGATGTGGGCTCGTCCAGAGCAATTGGCTCCTGAGGAGTTCATCCGAGGCGACAAGTCTACATGGATGATTCTGGCGGGACGTGGCTTCGGCAAGACCCGGACAGGTGCTGAGACTGTGAACGCCGAGGTTGAAGCTGGTCGTGCACATCGGATCGCACTGGTCGCCGAGACTGCGGCCGACGCTCGAGACGTGATGGTCGAGGGACCGTCGGGAATCTTGGCAACGGCCAAACCTTGGTTCAGACCCAAGTACGAGTCGTCCAAGCGCAAGATCACATGGCCGAACGGGGCAATCGCCCACACATACAACGCCACAGAGCCGGACCAGCTTCGCGGTCCGCAACATGACTTTGCATACTGCGATGAGACAGCAAAGTGGCGTCACGCACAGGAAACCTGGGACCAACTGCAGTTCGGACTCCGGATAGGAAACCCCCGGCAGATCCTTACGACCACCCCTCGTCCGATCCCGATAATTCGGGACTTACTAGCCGACGAGTTTACAATAACGACCCGAGGGCGAACCCTCGACAACGCAGCGAACCTTTCGAGCAAGTTCCTACACCGAATCGTCAAGCGGTATCAGGGCACGAGGCTCGGTCGACAGGAGCTCAACGCTGAGCTGCTCGAGGATCTGCCAGGTGCACTGTGGACTCGGGAAATGCTCGAGGCCTGCCTGATCGATGTAATGAAGGTCCCTGCGCTCCAGGAGATCGTCGTCTCGATCGACCCCTCCGGAACCGCCGGAGAGGAGGACGAGGGCGACAGTGTCGGAATTGTGGTCGCTGGCCGCGCTGACGAGAATGCCTACATCCTCGAGGACCTCACCTGCAAGGAGGGTCCAGCGAAGTGGGCCGAGATCGCAGTCAAGGCATACCATCGCTGGGGAGCCGACCGAATCATCGCCGAGCGCAACTATGGTGGTGCGATGGTGATGCACACGATCCGCACAGAGGACAAGAACGTCCCCTATCGCGAGGTGGTGGCGTCCCGAGGCAAGTTCATTCGCGCGGAGCCGGTGTCGGCGCTGTACGAGCAGGGTCGCGTTCGCCATGTGGGCGTGTTCGCGGACCTGGAGGACCAGATGACCATGTTGACCCGGTCCGGATACGAGGGCCGAGGCTCGCCGGACCGTTTGGACGCAGCTGTGTGGGCCATCACGGACCTCATGCTCGGAGAGCCGGAGGCCCGCGCTGGCGTCGCGGAGGTCGACGGAATCTACTGACAACCAATCCTGGAGGAGATCCCCATGGAAAAGACCGTAGCAGTACTGACTATCAAGGAGGCCGGTCGCATGACCGCCGAGGGTCGCGAGGAGCTGGCCGAGTGGCTGCGAGCCCAGGCCGACGGAGTGTTGGCGGAGGGCAACAACTATGCGGACCGCTTCCGCGCACGCTTTCTGGTGTACAAGAGGGAGTCCTGATCCATGTCCGACAAGCCCACGATCGTCCAGCTTGAAACCAAGAACGAGATGAAAGCGGGCCTGGAGGCTTTCCGCCGAGACCTTGACGGCCTGACCGAGCAAGCCAAGATGGTGGCCCACGTCAAGCGAGCATACTTCGAGGCCCTCACAGATGAGGGCTTTACCGACGAGCAGGCCCTCGAGCTCTGCACCTACTCGATCACCCTCTGAGGACTTCCAGTGCCCTTCACGATCAGCACGCATCACCCACTGTACGACGAGTTCATCGTTGCGTGGCAGACGATGCGGGACGCCATAGCCGGGGAGGACGACGTCAAGCAGGCGGGCGAGGTGTATCTGCCGATGAAGTCCGGGATCCGGGCGATCACCGACGCCACCAAGCAGCTGGCCGCATACAACAATTACAAGATGCGCGCCGAGTTTCCAGAGCTCGTGTCACCCACCATTCGCGGCTCAGTCGGCCTCGCCCATGACCAGCCGGCAACGATCACACTGCCAGCGGGCATGGAGTACCTCCGCGAGCGAGCCTCCAAGGACGGGCTGACTCTGGACGCGCTGCACAAGCGCATCACCACAGAGCTGCTGTCGATAGGTAGGTTTGGGCTGCTTCCCTCCCCGACCTCGTCGGGTCAGTTCCGGATCGCCACATACAGCGCCGAGAGCATCATCAACTGGGATGACATTGAGGATCAGCTCAGTTTCCTGGTCCTCGATGAAAGCGGCATCGCCCGCAATCCCGAGACCAACCAGTGGAGCGAGCAGGAGTCGTACCTAGAGCTCGCGCTCGAGGATGGCCGCTGGGTCACTCGCAAGTGGAGCGGTGGGACGCTCTCCGCTGAGGAGCTGGAGGCTGCGACCACCAAGAAGGGCAAGGCCCTGGACTTCATCCCCTTCGTGTTCGTTGACTCGCAGGACCTGACACCTGAGCCGGACGACGTGCCGATGTACGGTCTGGCCAAGATCTCAGTCCGGATATACCGACTGGACGCCGACTACATGCAGGCTCTGCACATGACCGCCGAGCCGACGCCCTATGTGACCGGCTTCAGCGACCCGGCCAAGGCTGTCTCGGACGGCCTCGTGCCGACGACGATCGGTGCCTCCAAGATCTGGATCCTTCCAGAGGGAGCCACGGCCGACTTCCTCGAGTTCTCAGGACCAGGCCTAGAGGCCCAGAGCAAGGCAATCAATGCAGCCCTGGAACGAGCAGTCATGTTCGGTGCACAGGTTCTCTCGGAGCAGGGTCAGGCTGCAGAGTCTGGCTACTCCAGAAGCCTGCGACTCCAGGGCCAGTATGCGACCCTGAAGGGCATTGCCATCAATAGCGCAGCAGGCCTGGAGCGAGTGCTCCGGAACATTGCGATCTGGAGCGGCGAGAACCCGGACGAGGTCAAGGTCGAGCCGTGGTTGGACTGGACGGACCACACTCTGGATGCCCAGCAGCTGACCGCGCTCGTGGCCAGCTGGCAGAGCGGAGCATACTCCAAGTCGAGCCTGTTCTACAATCTGCAGCGGGCGGACCTCGTGCCGAACAGCCGGACATTCGAGGAGGAGGAAGACCTCATCGCGAACGAGGCCGGGGGTCTCTCCTCGAAGACCCTTCCGACCGATGATGACGATGACACCACCATCGAGGATGATGACGAGGACCAGGACACCAAACCCTGATGCCCGATCGAACCTGAGGCTCGACCGGGCTGCTGGGATGGAGTGTCCCTAGATCATTAGAGCATCATGTAGTCCTCCCCTCTGGGGTTGCTCATCAACAATGAGTCTTCGTACCAGATCAGGTTGCCCGACTATTCTGGAGAAGTAACCGCGATGGCCACCGCAAACGAGATTCTCCTGGACGCCAGCATTCGGCACCAGATCGGCCTGCAGCGGTTCTCGACCGCCACGGTCCGCAAGATCCTGAACCTGGTCGGCCGCGTTGAGGAGGACATTGTCAGCCGAATGCTGAAGACCTCCGATGGCACGGTCAGCCAGCTTCGACTGCAGAAGATGCTCGAGTCCTTGAGGGAGATAAATGCCGAGGGATACGCGAAGATCCGGGGTGAGACCAACACTGAGCTGCGCAATCTGGCGAGCTATGAGGCAGACTATCAGGCAGCGAGTTTGGCCCGAGCGATACCGCTGGAGCTCGACATCGTCAAGCCGTCGGCCTCACAGCTGTATGCTGCCGTCAACGCAAGGCCCTTCCAGGGACGGTTCTTGAAGGACTGGTACAGTGAGCTTGAGGTAGGTGCCCAGACCCGGTTGCGTGGTGCCATCCAGATGGGCTTTGTCGAGGGCGAGACGATCGACCAGATGGTCCGTCGGGTGCGTGGCACCAAGGCTCTGCAGTACAAGGACGGTGTCCTCGAGATGTCCCGCAGGGGAGCCGAGGGGATGGTCCGGACCGCCGTGAACCACACGGCCACAGTGGCACGCAACGAGACATACAAGGCCAACCCGGACGTCATCAAGGGTGTTCGCTGGGTTGCGACGCTGGACGCAAGGACGACCCTGATCTGCGCCTCGCGCGATGGCGAGGTGTACCCAGTCGACAAGGGGCCGAGACCCCCGGCTCACTTTTCGTGTCGCAGCTCGACCGCTCCAGTCCTCAAGTCCTGGAAGGAAATGGGCATCAACCTGAAGGAGGCACCTGAGGGAACTCGGGCCTCGATGGACGGTCAGGTGCCTGCGAAGACGACCTACAACGACTTCCTGCGGCGACAGCCCAAGGACTTCCAGGACGACGTCCTGGGCAAGACCAAGGCAAAGCTCTTCCGGGACGGCGACCTGCCGCTCGACAAGTTTGTCGATCGGCAGGGTGCAGAATATACATTGGACGAGCTCCGTCGCCGAGAATCGGCAGCATTCGAGAGGGCTGGATTGTGACACTCACCCGCGCAACCCTGTACGAGGGCGCTCGCTTGATCACTGCGATCGTGGTGATCCTGGGCATGGTCTGGTCAATCGGCAAACCACATGCCACGGAGCTGATCAACCAGACCGTGGAGCAGAAGCTCCACAGCCTCGAGCAAAAGATCGATGACGCTCAGATAGGGACCCTGAGCAGTCAGACGCAGCTGTCACTCCAGCAGCAGAAGCTGGAGAGTATATCCAAGTCGCAGGACGACGCTCGGACCGATATCCGGGACGTCCAGCGCAGCCTCAACGCAATCCTCCGGGAACTCCGGAGGCCATGACAGACAAGGTGGTCCAGCTCCGAGTGATCGAGAGCAGGAAGCCACGACGAGCTCTCCCCCGGACCCGCGCATCCGAGCAGATCACCTGCAGGGTGTGCGAGAGCGAGACTGGTGTTCGCACCAGCCTTGCGGTCTGGGGAGTGCAGAGTCCGATGCGGACTGGACGACAGGTGCATGGTGGGGTGAAGAGGCTGGTCTGCCTCTACTGCCTCGCAAGAGGTGTGGAGACGTTCCTTACATGATACACCCCGAGGCTCGAGTCCACGATCTGGCCACCGTCGACGGCTCAGTGTCCATAGGGCGACGGACCAGGGTCTGGCAGCATGCCACAGTGATCCTGGGCACGGTGCTCGGGGAGGACTGCATCGTCGGAGCCTGTGCGGTACTGAGCGGTCCCCGCTTTGGCTCCCGCTGCAAGATCAGCTCCGGCGTTGTGATGGGGCCAGGGTTCTGGGTCGGCGATGATGTGTTCGTCGGGCCAAATGTGGTTCTGGCCAACGACATGTGGCCTGAGGTCTCGACCGAGGGCTATGATGACAAGCTGCTGCGGCTCGGTCGCAAATACTGCGTCATCATCGAGGATGGGGCCAGCATCGGCGCGAACGCTGTGATTCTTCCTGGCGTCCGCGTTGGACAGTTGGCAGTCGTTGCGGCCGGAGCGGTGGTCGACCGCAACGTGCCGGACGGATGCCTGTGGCACCGCAGCGGCCGAGTCAGTCAGATCCCAGCCAACCGACGCGAGAAGCGGATGAGGTACGCATCGCAATGACTGAGATTCGAACAAGCCCAGTCCCTGCAACACACATTCCTGACAAGGAGCTGTTCAGAGAGGACGGGGTCGGCAAGGTGCCAGGATCCTTTCGTCTGTCAGAGGTCGAGGAGGATGGGTGCCAGAGATTCTGGTACTGCTGCCCTTGTGGTTGTGGATCGCTCGGTGCATTCCGAGTCGGTAACAGGTTCAAGCCAGCTGGAAGTCCCCCGTCCTGGAACTGGAACGGGTCTGTGGATAAGCCAACCTTGACTCCATCGGTGCACCATGTCGGGCACTGGCATGGCTGGTTGCGGGATGGGGTCTGGGTGTCTGCATGATAACGATCGCAACCCTGTTGTGGGACGCCAACTCGAAGGGCGCAGGCTTCTCGTCCATGTACGACGAGTCGTGGGTCGAGAAGTTGTGGCGTGGCTTCGATCGGAACCTGACCGTGCCGTGGAGCATGGTCTGCTACACTGACAGGGAGCGCGAGTTTGCGTATCCGATCGAGCAGGTCCAGATCGACAGCAAACAGCCGTCCTATGCGGACTGCATCCAGCCGTACGAGCTGGGTGTGCCGATGATCCTGGTCGGGCTGGACACGGTCGTGACCGGCAACTGCGACCATCTGGCGCTGTTCGCCCAGAACTCCACAGGAGTTCTCGGCTTACCTCGCGACCCATACCGCAAGCAGCAGGCCTGCAACGGTGTGGCGCTGGTCCCGGCTGGGATGCAGCGGATGCGGCACCAGTGGGCCGGTGAGAACGACATGGAGTGGGTCCGACGGTTCCCACATGTGTTCCTGGACGACTTGTTCCCAGGACACGTCGTGTCCTACAAGGGCCATGTGGAAAAGCACGGCATCGGCGATGCACGGATCGTGTACTTTCACGGCGACCGCAAGCCACACCAGCTCTTCGAGGGCAGCGCGATCCTGAGGCACTGGATATGATTGTCGATCGAACAGGGGCCACCAGAGTCGTCATCCTGACTCGCAAGCATGCAATCAAGCTTCCGAACTTCCTAAATGGTTGGAAGTTGTTTCTTCATGGTCTGCTCGCCAACATGCAGGAGCGACAGTTCTCGACAACTGGGTGGCCTGAGTTGTGTCCTGTGGTCTTCTCCACACCAGGAGGCTGGCTCGTTGTGATGCGCAGAGCAAGGCCGATGAGTATCGAGGAGTTCCATGGCTTCGATGTGGAAGGGTTCTGCGATCAATCGGAATACAGAGTCCCAGCCGAATCAAAGGCGAGTAGCTTTGGATATCTAGAGGGTCGGATAGTGGCTCTGGACTATGGTTCCTAGGGGTCGACATGAAGACAATAATCCTGGGCGGAGCAGCCTGCGTGTGGGACGATCTGGCAAAAGCCGAACGGCTGTGCGACGCGGACTGCGTGATCGCCATCAACGACGCGGGTGCCTCGCACAACGGCCACCTGGACCACTGGGTGTCGCTGCATCCTGAGAAGTTCGACAACTGGTTGAGACAGAGGACAGCGAGAGGACTTTCTCCCCCCGGCTCAATCTGGTTTCACAAGAACGTCGGCGAGCGAGAGGTTCGCCGCTTCGGTGGCGAGTTCAGGAGCCTAGAAGATTTGGGTGGATCGAGCGGGCTGTTCGCAGTCCGAGTTGCACTTGAGGTTGGTGCCACTCATGTGATCCTCTGCGGCGTCCCGATGGACCCAGAACAAGGACACTACTTCGACAAGAAGCCCTGGAAGGAAGGGCGAAAGTATCAGGCGGCATGGGAGAAGAGCCGCGACGAGATGGCCGGCAGAGTCCGATCCATGAGTGGATGGACAGCCCGGCTGTTAGGAGAGCCCGACGAGGTCTGGCTCAGTTCAACAGTCGCCACAGTGTAGCGACACAATAAGGAGAGACCCAGTGGGACTCAAGGCAGTAATTGACAACCTCGACAGTGTCGAGGAGGGAATGCACGCAGCGTACATCGAGAAGGATGGCAAGTTCTTCCTCGACATCAAGACCGATGATCTCAAGGATCACCCGGCGACACAGCCACTGCGCAATGCTCTCGAGCGAGTGCGGGGGGAGAAGACAGCCCTCCAGACCAAGCTCGATGAGGCCAACACACGGCTGAAGGATGTCCCCGAGGACTTCGACATCGAGGAGTATCACCGGCTCCTGGAGCTGGACGACATCGACCCCAAGGACAAGGACAAGTCCAAGGAGAAGCGGGACGAGCGGCTCCAGTCCCAGCGCCAGCAGTTTGAGCAGCGCATCGCCACCATGAAGAAGGAGCATGAGGAGGCTCTCGCGACACGTGACGCCGACCTCGAACGTGAGCGAACGGAGCGGGCCAGCGAGCATGCCGAGCGACAGCTCGACGCGGCGCTCGATAAGGCCAGCATCGATCCCAAGTTCAAGCGTGCGGTGCGCGCCATGCACAAGGACACAGTCCGGAGTCGTCGCGAGGACGACGGCAGCATCACCGCATACATCGAGACGGATCTCGGTGAGACCGACGTGGACTCGTTCGTCGAGAACTGGTCCAAGTCTGACGAGGGCAAGACCTTCGTCATTGTACCCAGCGGACCCTCTGCAAATGGTGGTGGGACGCAGCGTCGTGGTGCTGGTGGGGAGAACCCATTCAGCAAGAACCACTGGAACAAGACCAAGCAGGCAGCATATCGCATGGACGTCCCCAACGGGGAGCGCCTTGCCAAGGCTGCTGGCTTTGCAAGCCTGGACGAGGGAATGAGGGCCACTCGGGCACTCGACCCAGCAGCCAGCTGACAGACGCCGAGCAGTGCTCGGCACCCTCTAGAACCGCAGCCGGTCAGTGACTGGTTGATTTCACGATGAAACCAGCCAATACCCAACACAGGAGAACCTGACAATGGCTGCTACACTTCTCTCGGATGTCATCATCCCCGAAGTCTTCACCCCCTACATGATCGAGCGGACGGCCGAGCTGTCCCGCTTCTTCACGTCTGGACTCGTTGCTCCGGTCTCGGAGCTCGGACTCAACAACACCGAGGGCGGCGGAACCGTCAACATGCCGTTCTGGCAGGATCTGACCGGTGACGACCAGGTCCTCGACGACGGCACTGACCTGACGGTCACCAACATCTCGGCCGAGAAGGACGTCGCTGTCCTGAACGGTCGTGCTCTGGTGTACGGCTCCAAGGATCTGGTGGCGGCTCTTGCTGGCGACGATCCGATGGCAGCGATCGCCGACCTCATGGCCGCGAAGTGGGACCGACAGTTCCAGAAGATCCTCCTGGCGGTCATCGGCGGTGCCATGTCCTCGCTGGCGGCTGAGTCGCCTGCGGTGAACACCCTCGACATCTCGGGCCTCTCCGGAGCGGCTGCGGTGTTTGATGGTGAGGCGTTCATCGACGCTCTCGGCACCCTCGGCGATGCTGAGCAGAACATCTCGGCTGTGGCTGTCCACTCTGCAACCCACCGCCTGATGAAGAAGCTCAACCTCATCGACTACCTGCTGGACTCCGAGGGCATGGCGACCATCCCATCGTATCAGGGCAAGCTGCTCCTGATCGACGACGGTCTGCCCTATTCCGGTGGCATCGCCGACACCTACCTCTTCGGACAGGGTGCCATCGGCTATGCTGAGGGCACTCCCAAGGTGCCGACCGAGACCGAGCGCAATGCACTCGTCGGTGGTGGTGAGGAGTACCTCGTGTCGCGCCGTCACTTCGTGATGCACCCGCGTGGCATCGCCTGGACCCCTGTCTCGGGCGGTGTGCCGGCCAAGACCTTCCCGTCCAATGCCGAGCTCGCTGCAGCCGGCAACTGGACCCGGAAGTACGAGTCCAAGAACATCCGCATCGTTCGGTTCCGCCACAAGCTGGCCTGAGCGATCTGACAACAGGAGCTGAGGCTCTCGGGCCTCAGCCACCCACCACAGCACCACAC
>Ga0210043_1001444_pt1 | contig 19546 bp, 25 predicted proteins | sample CryGeymet201501t_FD_183990 | JGI IMG/M metagenome (GOLD analysis project Ga0210043, IMG submission 183990) | Groundwater microbial communities from Crystal Geyser aquifers in Utah, USA - Crystal Geyser metaG 2015-01t (SPAdes) (version 2) | ecosystem: Environmental > Aquatic > Deep subsurface >... | reverse complement strand
CACTTAAAGTCCCAGTTGTAATTGAATCAGCTAAAATTGTAGAGACATTTATTTGCGAAACAGTTATCGACTTGGCTGTAATGTTACCACCGTTAATAGAAGTTATTCCAGAGCCATCACCAGCAACAACAAGTCCATTCGTTACGTCATATTTTAGATACGAGCCCGAAGATAAATCACCAATTGCTATTCCATATGTTTCGCTTGTATATCCAGTCAATCCATTCAAGTCGCCTAATCTTGCAATTTCAGTTTGTGAATTATAACTTGCACCTTGTTTTATAATTTGGATTCTTGGAGTGTCGTAAGCATTTAATTCTATCCTTCCATTTCCATCTTGTCCATTAACTGAGAACACAGTCCCAGCAACCCAAGTGTTTGCACCAGTGGCGTCTAAATTTCTTGTGACACTATAAGTAGTCCCAGAAACAAGAGTGTCAACGAGAATGTATTCAACTTGCGAGTTTGCTCTGATCTCTACGAAATCACCAACCGTCATTGTTTTGCCAAAATCAATAGTTGTTGCAACATTAGAAACATCTGAAGGAAAAGCTCCGCCGTCTTTAGTAATTGAAAACCAACCATTAATAACTGACTTAGTATTCTCTGCAAAAAGAATAGCATCTAATTCACTTAACCATCCTTTGCTCCATAACTTAGTCGATGAACCTAAATCATAGGTATCTGTTGAAGTTGGAATTAAATTACTTGAGACCGTACCAGAGATTGTTAAGTTATTTGCACTTACATTTCTGCTTGCATCTATCACAGTCGTCCCACCCATCAAGAGTGAACCAGTAGAAATATTAATATTCCCGCTGCCTATTGTTAATTTGTCTGAAGGTGAAACAGTCCCGATGCCGACGTTACCATTTTTTATTACAAACCTTTTTGCCGTTCCATCATCAATATAGAATCCAGTAGGAACAAATCCGTTAATCCAAGAAGTGCCGAGAACATAAGAGAGTCCTCCACCACCTGATGGTGCTTTTAGTGTGATTATTGATTCACCTGCACCACCAATACGAATACCTGTATTAGCAACAACATCTAACCCAGTCTCCGGATTTATCATCCCGATGCCAACGTTAGTCCCATCGGTATAGATAGGACTGTTAGTTAATTTATAATCATTTTGATAAGGCAAATAACCAGAAGTTAAATTCGCTACCTTAACAGAATCAAATGTGTTCTTATTTAACCAAAAATTATTTTTCCAAAGTTTGCCGACATTATTATTTAATGTATCTCTGTTGGCGTGCATATATGCGTTGTGTGTACTTAAAGAGTCTAACATATTTTGTTTGTTGGCATACAAAGTAGTTGAGTAAGTCCTAAATGAAGTTGAATCACTTGGAATTAAGTAAGTTCCAGTGACTTGATATTTTGAATTTGAAAATGTTCTAAATGCTGTTGAATCACTTGGAATTAAATAAGTTCCAGTAACTTGATATTTTGAATTTGAAAATGTTCTAAATGCTGTTGAATCACTTGGAATTAAATAAGTGGCTTTAGCTTGGTATTGATTTCCACCATAAATTTTAGAGACTATATCCGCCGTGTCAACTGTAATTGTATAATCTTTTGAATTTTTAGTTGCAGTAATTCCATAACCTGAGTTTAATTTACTTACAGCATTTGTATAAAATGTGTCAATAGTATTTGCGTTCCAAGTGCCAGAGCTATAATTTCCATTTACATATAAATTAGAATCAATCAGTACATCATTCCTTACTCTTAAACCATAACCAGGATCACCTTGTAAAATGTTTAGGTTGCCTGTTAGGTTAAGGTACTTCCAAGTTCTCACTTGTTGTATCGAGTCTTGAACTGCTGATGTTAAGTTAGTCCAGGTGAGACCTTTGCTTAAAGTTATATCCCCAGCGAAGATTATATCTTGCCAACTTCTGACCGCTGCCGTGTCAATAGCATAGGCTGCTGAGTCTATGATTGTCCATTGGTTATTTAATGCTGTTGCTCCCGGATTAGCACCCGTCGCCCATTTACCAAGACTTAAATGCGGAGTGTAACTCGTTGGTGCATCTTGTGAAAATATTGAGATGCTACAAATAAAAAGTAAAAAAAATATTTTTTTCATAATTGATCTCCATAGCCTATACCGTAGCCGTAACCATAGCCTAAGTGTGTTAATGTTGTTAGTCTTGTATACCTATCAGACAAAAAAGTTATTATAGCAATGTCTTTTTGAAATTCATTTGTTAGATAGTATGCTTCAATGTCTGATATTAAAAGTTGTGATTCATTACCAAAAATATCTTTAATCGGGTCACCATCTTTATGCGGATAAAAAGTAACTTTACTAAATTTATATGATTCTATTAAATTAAAACTTGTATTCGGATCATCGTACTTAAATAGATTCACTTGTAATTTAAAATCAGAATAATAACCAAGAGGAATCCAATTTCTCTTGCCTGATACAACCGATTGGTGTTCTATTACTTCTGGTATTATATAACTTGGATCTAAAACAGATGAAGGCAAATCTACTGTTGTAGCACCAGAAACAAATTTACTATTTGCAGTTCCAAATATCATTGAACGTTTTTTGTTATATCAACATAATTTTCAGAAATAAATTCAATATCTAAGAGGTCTTGTAGTGCATCTCTATTGTCTAAATAGTAAGCACTTATTTTGGATATGAAAAACTTCACATTCGCACTTGAGCTATTTTGAATTGGTTTGCCAAGCCCATCACCTGCCGTCGTTCCGTCTTTGTGTGGATAGAAATAAACCAGCTGATGCAAATAAGTCATTAAAGTGTTAAATTTTACATTAGGTGTCGGCGAAGTGTATCTAAATAGTTGTACCGTAACTTTGAATGAAGCGTAATCACCCAGAGTAATCCAATTTTTCTTGCCTGATACAACCGATTGGTGCTCTATTAGTCTTGGATCATTCCAATCCGGATCGAGAATAGCATAGTCTAATGTCACAGTATTTGAATCCGGAGTTCCGGTACCAGTAAATTTTGGAGCACCTATGCCGAAGATAGCCATTAATATACATCCTGAATTAAAGTAGACTGAAAATTTTCAAGATCAATAAAATTACTTACATTATAACTTGATTTGCTTATAGCCGTTTCATATTTATATCTTATTTTATTCACAGTTAAAGCGTTAGTTTTGTTTAATAAAAGATGACCATCCCAAGTTACAGTTCCATCATTACTTGGGTCTGCGGTTGGCGCTAAAACATCACCAGGCGAACCTAATGGGTTTTTATATAAAAAATATAAATTATTATAAACCGAAAGACTATTGGCTTGAGAGCCGCTGGTTGCAGTCGCTGGTGGAGCTCCAAGATTTATCAAGGTTCCAGAAGTATAATCACCTCTGGCAATGTTATATTGCGCCTCAAACCCATAACCCCCCCCATCTCCCTGTATTGCTTCTATTTTTTTACTATAAAGATCATCGTCAGCGGGGATTGATAATGGCGGAACTTTGAATATTACTAATTCTTTCGGTGTCCCGCTGGTTGACCACATAGAAGCAAAGTTAAATAATGATGTAAATAATTGAAATAAATCTAAAAAAGTTGGTGTGAGTTTCCTGTTTTCTACTGTTTCAAAAACAGCGTGCCCCCCTGCGCCATTTTGATTTAAACTATACAAAACATTCTCATCAATTTTTATATCATTAATTGCGTGGGTATAAGTATCATTGTTTTCCCAGCTAAATTTTGTTTCAAAATTAAAATGCGCAGAACTCGTCCTTAAAGTGATTCCAGCAATTAAACACATTATTTCCATAAGATAAAGTATTTGTACGTTTGGATAACCCATATTGTCAATCGCCCGATATTCTTCATCATCAGCAGTTCCCCCAATTAAATGTGAGTGTAGAGTGTCATAATTTACCAAATAATTAGCCAGCTTCAATAATTTGTGTGCAACAGTTATTAAATATTTTCTCTCATCGGTATCATCGACCTTACTTATAATAAACCCAATAAAAAATGGCACGGCCCCATTATCAGCACTATAAATTTCAACAACATCATCAACACTTACTGCTGGCCCGCTATAAGAATAATCAAATTGAAATTGTGATGCTATTGTAGACTTATCGTCGTTGCAATTGATATTAGGCACAGGTTCGCAAAATATAACGTAATCTGCAAGGTCAACACCATTAATCATTATTTTATGTGCCATTATCTTTTATATTGATTTAAATCAACACCCGATCTTATGAGACTATTTTCTACGCCTTTATAATATTTGACCGTCGCTGTCGGGTCTGCTGTTTTTATGACAACATTCAAAGGTTTATTATTTGATTTAATTAAATTCATATTTAAGGCTTGTACACTATTATTAACAGTATTAATTCCATTAACTAAATCTGCATAATCCTGCATATTTCTATTTTGCTGTAAAGGTGTATAAACTTTTAATAACTCCCCTGATTGAACTCTTACAGGAAAGGAATCATTAGGAAACCCAGGAGGTACTATACCACCACCAGCAAGTCCAACCCCGCCTTTTACCGCCTCGCCTGTTGCAAGTTTTTTACCACCTGAAAACGAACCACCTTCAGCGGCAAATAATCCGAAAGGATTTAAGAAACTTAATGCAGCTTGAGCGGCAGCTAAAGCTATCATTTGCACAACCGCAGCAGCAAGATTATTTATAAATTGTTGCAAAAGAGAATTAGCCGTTGAAAATATTTGAACCGATTGCCCAAGCGTATATGCTAATTGTCTCCCAGCTTGAGAAAGTCCATCGGCAACTGAATTAGCCAAAGTTCCTGTTACACTTAGTTCGTTATTCAACCTTCTTTGTGCGATGCCTTCTTTGATTATTTCTTCTACTGTTTTGCCTTTATTGGGATCAGGTGCGCCTATTGGTTTAACCAGTGACATATCAGAGCCTAAAGTGCCAAATTCACCACCCCGTTGTTTCTCTAAATTATTTCTGATTTTAAGCAAAGCATTAATAGTCTCAAGTCCTTTAGCCTGAGCCAATAGTTTATTAATTATAACAATAGCATTGTCAATTCCTAATGTTCCAGTGTCTTTTACCAGGTCTCTATTTTCTTGCTCTAAAACAATCTGCTGTGCAATTGCTAATAATTTATCGTTGTGAATTTTTAATAATTCTTGTTCTGTTTTAATCTTTGCTTTTTCTGCTTTAATTTCCTCTGCCGTTTTCTCACGAAAGTATTTTAGTCTCCCTTCAATAAAAGCAAGACGTTCTAATTCTTCCTGCGAGCTCCCCCTTATAAGGTCTTTTTGTTTAATTAAAAAGTTTACATACTCGGTCTGAGTAATTTTATTAGCGTCAAACTTTGCCCTCTCCAGATCAAGGGAATCTTTTAATAAATCATTCGAGGTTTTGTTTAACTGTAAAATTTGCTTTTCAAGTTTTGCAATTTCATTTACCGCTTTCTGATATTCTTTTTTATCTGCTGTTTGAGCCCTAATATCTTCTTGATCTTTGATTTGTCTTTGTAATCTACCAATCATAGAGTTTCTGACTTTTTCTGCCTCATCAACCGCATCCTTTGCATCTTGCAAATCTTGTGGTGTTATTCCTAATATTTTGCTTAATGTAGCACCAATGGCGGTTCTGCTTGATACCATACCACCCAAAGCATTCAATTTATCTTTTATTTTTGAAAGGTTGGATTGTAAACTAATAAAAGTTTTTTCAAAGTCGGTTTTGCTTAAGCCCGATAATTCCCCTCTGAAGGTTTTAAGTGCATCTTTAGCTTTGTCAGTGTCTGTTTTTATGTTTTTAAGCATAGCAGACATTCTTTCGCCTTTGTCTTTAATAGATGAAATTAAAAGACCTACACCCGCCATTACGAGTGTAATTGCTATCATAATACCATTTACGCCCATCAAACCTGCACCCATCTGCTTGAATGCACCCATCATCCCCAACTGTTTTCCGGTATTCTTATCAGTAGTTTGTGCTAAGAAACTTAACTGTCTTGCAGTTTGTTGGACACTATTTGTTAGGCTATGATAACTTATGTCTGTTGCCTGCAGGACATCTATTGCAGTGAAATTTGCACTATTGGAACGCTTTTGTGCGGGCGTTAATCTCTCATCTTGCACATTCTTCATTTGGTTCATTTTGTTGGTTACATTCTGAATCTCATTGCTAATATTTTGATATTCTTCTTTAAGTTTTCCAGACTTAATCTGTTTAAGACTATCAATAGATACACCGCTTGCCTTTGATAATTTCGCCATTTTGTCTTTTAAGTCAACAATTCTTAGCTTTAATTCATTAACAGATAAATTAATTCCGTCAAAGCCTCTCTTAACATTAGACTTTGACATCTTTTCCATTTTTTGTGTGGCTTTGTCCGTTTCTTTCTGAATGTCTTTAAGTGATTTTTCTAACTTAGATGAATCACCAAAAATCTCGACAAATGCACTCCCTAACTTTTGCCCTAAACCCAATTTATTTTCCCCTCTTTTTTAAGTTTTTCAAATTCTTGCTTTGCTCTATACTGCCTATCTTCTTCAGTTTCATAATCCATCTTACCGTTAAATTTAAGATTCTGAATATTAAAAACTTGCTCGAGCAATTTCCTGTAATCTGTAATAGGCATAAGCTCCACCTCGTCAGGCTTTAAATTAAAAAAATGTGAGAGTAACCCCCTGGCTACTATTCTTGAGATGCTTGTTCCGTTACTTTTTTTTTAAGCTCGTTTCCTTCAATGAGTAGAACATCTTGGTAAAGTCCCATCAAATCCGATTGAGAGAGATATTTTAGGAGGTATTTTATTTTATATTTCCTATATCGGATATTTTCAAGGACTTTATACCAAGACAAATTCATTCTTGTCGTTCGGATTGAAGCTTCAAGGACAGCTGCCATAATAAAGAGATTTTCCAAATCAGTTTTAGGCGGATGCTTTTTATAAAAATCAGCTTGGTCTAAAACTTCCTTTGAAGACCTTTCAGATAAAATGACTTTCCGTCCTCTGATTTTAATCTCTTTCATTTTAAGCTGTCACATCTTCCGTTATTGCTCCTGTGCCTTGACCGGACAAACTTACTTTGACCGCCTCTGTACCATCAATGTTTGTTGTTACTCCCTTGCTGGTGATTATACCGCTTCCAGAATAACTCTGACCAGTGTCAAGTGTAAAAACTAAAGCTGCGCTTGCCCCAATTGCTGGCGTTGCTGCCCCAGATTTTAAGAAACCTTCCACTGTGAAAGTCCATCCGTGGAATCCGGATGCAATAAAATCTTTCCAAGTTGTAGAACTTGAATCTGTTGTGTCAGCTACCTGTGCTGTTTGAGTTACGCTCCAAGCTGTGCAAGGATAGTCTGACCCGCCGTAGCTAAACGCTCCATCTTTTCCTGAATAAGTTGCCATTTATATTCCCCTTTTTAATTTATGAATTTACTTCTGTTTGTGTTCCCGTTCCTTTAAATGAATAAGAAACTTTAACCGCTTCTGTTCCATCAACTGTGAGTGTTACTGCCTTACTCGTTAGTATACCCGATCCAGTCATACTCGCCGTATCTGTTTCATAAAAACCAAAACTAATCTCTGACCCAAAAGATGGCGGATTAATTCCAGACTTTAAAAAACCTTCAAATGTACCATCTAAACCTTTATACCCAGATGCGGTAAAATCTTTCCAAGTTGTAGAACTTGAATCTGTTACATCTGCTACCTGTGCTGTTTCCGTATAAGAGAAACCAGTGACATCGATTGTATGTGTAATAGTCCCGCCCGAAGTATAAATTGTAAATGCTGAGCTGTCGATATTAACAGTAATAGATATATTTAGGACTACACTTACAACCGTTCCGTGAAGTCCATTAATTTCTGTCATCCCCACAACGCCTCTTATGATCACTCTATCACCCGCCGTAAATCCCGCAGTTGCAGCAACTGAGATTACTGCTGAAGATGCTTTAGTAATCCCGGTTATATTCAACGCTGCCCCATAAGTTACATAACCTGCCGATCCTGATATTGCTGCCATTTTATTTCCCCTAATTCTTTTCTAAAAAAATTAAATAACTAACTACCGTCTGCCATACTGTTTGATCATCTATTTTTGGCAGTCGGTTTACCGTAAATGGTTTTGTTAAAATATTTGAATAACCTGTCACCGTTAAGCTTGCATAATCAAACAAAGCCTTTAAGTAAGTTTCTAAATTCCCAACTTCTGTTGTTCCGGAAGTTTTAGAGTAGATGTTAAATTGTATAACTGGATTTTTATATGTTGTTGCTGAGTCTATACTTTCAGTTTCTGTTATGAAATGATAAGTACAAAAAGGAAACGTTACCCCCTGCGGTGCGACCTCATAATAAAATCTTCCGCCAATACCAGTATTGAAAGAACCCGCAGAAGTAACTTTATTATAAATACCAGTCTTTAATGCATTTATCATTGCGGTTTCTCAATTGTTGTTTTCGTGCTTCCAGCTTTACCTAATAATTCTTCAATCTTTTTCCCATTCTCAAGTAACGCCCTTTGCAAAGAAGGTCTTGCCCTCATCTTCACAGTTCCTAAAAAAACATAAGGCGAATATTCAGTTGGTGTACCCACCACAATCTTTTGCACGGTTTCACTTTCTTTTATTACTTCACTTTTATCAATACTACCTAAAAGCATACCAGTATCAACAGCTTTCAAACCCGGCTCACCAGTACCTTTAATATTTTTTTTTGTCACAGAAACTATAAGCTCACCCGCTACAACTAATCTATCAGCAATAGTCTGGTTAAGATATTTCTGATATTCTTTTATATTCCAGATATTCAATTTATTTTCATATTTAATTTATTTTCATATTTAATTTATTTTCATATTTAATTTATTTTCATATTCAATTTATTTTCATATTCAATTTATTTTCATATTCAATTTATTTTCAATAAATCTATTTCTAAAAATCTAACCGTACTTTTTAAATCAAGTTTTTGATTAATAAATTTTATTTGATATGTATTTGAATCATCCACAACTTGATCCTTTTCTGTTATATCTGCATTTTCACAATACAATCTATTAGTTGCATACACAGTTTGTTTATCACCTGATAATCTCTCTTCACCTGATAAAGTCCTTATATATCCTGAGATAGTTAAGTGAGTTGCCCAAGTATCTGTAAACCCGCCCATTCCATCTGATGCACTTGTGAATCTTTGTATAATAATCCCGGGTTTATAAATATGTGCTATCATTCAAAATTTACAGCTCTATAAATATTAAATCTTTTTAAAATATCTTTTTCAGATTTATACGTTACTGAATAATCACCTAATGATTCACTTGAAACCCCGTGAGAGGTTATCATTAAATAACCTATATAATCTGCAACATCCGTTTTAATTCCTTTTGGAAATATCACTCTCGTAATAACTATATCATTTCCAGCTGCTTCGGTTACTAAAGTCTCACCTGTTGCAAGAGTTAATGTACCAGCAACAGTAGTATCAACTGCATAAACACCGTCATTCTGTTTTGATCCTACCACCGATATGTCAATTGAATTTGTAAAACCACCAGTAACAAATCCAGAATCTGAATCTGTTATCGTAGCTGGAGTCCCCGATACAAATGCTATTGTATCCGCCGCAACATAAATATCAGTCTTTACAAATGAGTTGCCGCAATAATTGTTAATCTTATCTTGTACAATAGGAATCAAAGTAGATATAAGCGTATCGTAGGTCGTTACACTGATCTGGAGTAAAGTCTTAACCTCTGCCTGTGTAATAATTGCCATTATTCTTCTTTATAAATAATGATTATATTTTTATCTGTTGTTATATCATCATAAATAGAACCTCTGAAAGAGATGTATCTATAAGGAATTAAACGATCATAAAGAAGAGTATACGCTATCGTCTTGCTTGTGTCACCTACAATCAAATAAGCAGTCCCATCTTCATTATAGAGCTGATATAAGTCCCCGCTCTCTTTATAACCCACATAGATACTAATGCTATCTGAAAGATTTGCCGGAATAATTAAAGAACGGACTACATTCCCAGTAGGAATAGTTAGAGTATCACTTACAACCAATCCGCTGTCAACTGTTGCAGTCGAATACCCCTGTGCAAATGACAAACTAAAAAACGCAAGTACTAAAACTAAAATCAAATATAATTTTTTCATTTCTTTTTTATTTTCCCTTTTGCTTTCTTCTCTTGTGGATTTTCAACCTCAATGATTTCTTCTATCTGGTTTTCTTCTAATTTTTCTGGTTTATATCCAAGCTCAACCAATCTATTGCATAAGTCTTTATCAGAAGTCTCAAACTTACCTTCCTTAAAAATTGCTATAATTTTTGATGTGTTTGGATCATAAACGTGATAACTGTAACGTTCTGATTCTTCTTTATCTAAACTAAAGACCATATAACCTCCCAAAAAAGTGGCGAGTATTATCCCGCCCCTGTTTATGCTGTTGTGAATGTTTCTACTGATGTTTTAGCTGTTACTGTATAACCTAAAATTGTGGCTTCAGCTACCGTTAATGTGTCTGTCTCAGCATTAAGCCAAGCCTGTGCATCTCCACTAACTACCACTGACGCTCTGCCATTTGTAAATGTCAAAGTAGTTGATGGTATAGTCGCTGTCCCTAATGTTGAAGTATCAGCAATTGAAACACCGCTTGTAATTGCTTTGTTATACCACGTGTGAACTTCTCCAGCTGCTGTTTGTAATTCTATCACCACAGTGCGTGTCCAAGCCGATGATGTCGGTGCTGGTGCTACTGTTGAAGGTGTTGCTACAAAAACTAAATCTCCAGCAAGAGCTTTATCTCTTAAAGCAATTTCATCTCTTAAGGTAGGTGCGTTGCCTATATCATTTATTAAACTCATTTATTGCCCCCTTATTTAAGATGTTGCTAATGATGTAATTGTCCCGTGCATAAAACCAGGCCCGTGGTCTAAACCTAATTGTCCGTAAACTTGTCCAGATTCACCTGCACCTGTTTTTGATAAAGGCTCGTAGAACATATGTCCTTTCTTCGGAACAGGCTGCGAAACTATATTAACAAATTTCATATCTGCTACTAACAAAGTACCTGGCGCCTGGAAAGGATCAAGTACAACGCCTAATGAAGCAAAATCAGTTTCTATTTGTTTAATATTTAATCCACCCACTGTTCTATCAGTCGGTGCATATCCATAAGCATTTGATAACTGTTGTTTCTGGAATGAATTACCAATCACAACTGGATTAGCAAATACTGCACCTGCATCATACATAGCTTTAAGTAATTGACTTAATAATGTTTTACTTAAAGTTGCACTTGCTGCATCTATTGTGGTAGATGCTGCTGCATTTAATCCTCTTGTTTTGTTTGCAACCGATGCCGATGTTGCTATTTGATATGCCCCTTGTATAATTGTGTACTCTGCATCTCTTGCAATTTTTTCCAGTGCTCTTCCTATCTGCCAATCTAATTCACTAACTGGCTGCACTGTCTCTCCTGCTGTTGCTATGCCTGATAATCTTTTACTTGTTGATAGCTTTGCATAAGATATAGAAACTTGTTCTTGAAATATTTGACATACATTTTTGTCCTGTGCTCTTACATAGGAAATTGCTGTAGGTGCTGTGAGTGATGCTGTTTCTGTTATTGCAGGCTGTGCTGCTGATTCGTGTGCATAGGTTTGATCTACTGCAAATTCAAAATTATCAACTTGTTTAACTCCATTGAGTCCGCCTGCCATTGATAGAACAGGTGTTTGTAGAAACGACGCTGTAAAAATTTCACCTAAATAATTAGGTAAATTCCATACTGTTCCTGCTGCTACATTTGCCATATTTTATTCCCCTTTTTCTGCCTCCGCTATTTGTCTTTTTATTGATATAGCTTCGGCGGTTTTATAATTTTCTTGAGCTATTTTTAATTGTTCTTTTAGTCTTTCGATTTCAGTTTTAGCTGATGGATTTTTCACATCCATATTTGGCTGCGTACCTACTCTTTTTGTTTCACCAAATAAATCTTTATACTTTTCTTTTACCGGAGTTAATTTAATTTCAAAGTCCTTAATCTTACCTTCAGGCGTGAGTTCTAATTCATCAAGATTAAATTTACCTTCAAGCAAGTCTGGAAATTTTGCCTGTGAATCTCTTAATGATTCTCTAAGTGCAAATCTTTTTGTGATTTCTGTTTCCTTGTTTTGAAATTCTGCTTCTTTGTCTTTTAAAGATTTTTGAAGCGTTTCAATTTTCGAGGCAAGTTCCTCATTATCACCTGCACTTTTTTTAATCTTATTTAGCTCTTTAGAAAAATTATCGGCTTCCGCTTTGTATTCATTTTTTTGCTTGACTACTTCGTCAAACCGATATTTAGGAATGCTGTTTGCATCCTCTTTCACTAAACCTTCAAGTTTGGATTCAATTAATTTTAAATCCTCACCTAATTTTTCTGTAACTAAATTTAACTCATCCTGAGAAAGAACTTCTGATAGTTTCATAACTCCCCTTATTTCTGTTTACGATTATTACGCAGTTCGTCTGCTACAACGTCTTTCCTTTACGGTGGAAATACCAAATCCCTATGTGTCTAACTTTTACTAATATATATTTTTTTTATTAAAAAACAAATTTTAATTTATTTTTTCTTAATAAAATTATGGTTGCATAAATTTTATAAATTACCATAACCTTTATCATAACTTCCAAAATCGATTTAGTGTATAGAACCTTTTAAAGGTTACAAAACCAGAACCTTTTAAAGGTTACAAAATATAGAACCTTTTAAAGGTTACAAATGCTTCAAACACTAAGTCCTAAAATTACTGTCATAATTTATTTTTTCTTTGATGACATCCATTCATCGAAACTCATAATCGGCGGAATCTTGCCTTCACCGAAACCCTGGAATTCTAATCTTGTGCTGCATTTGCAATTAATGTCTTCGCTTGGCTCGCCTGAAAGCCCCGGAGCTTCGGTTGTAACTCCGCTTGGTAAAGTAAAAACACCTTCATCATTAGCGGGCTGGTCATCCATCTCAACGTGATCTGGTCTTGGGATTCTAACATTACTGTGAACCCATAATTTAATCGTTGTTAATCCCAACCTCTTGGCTGCTGATTTTGATTTTCCATAACCCTGAAGATTTCCCATATTTTGTGCCCTATGCCCCTCTGTCCTTAATATCCTCATTACTTTAACTACCCCAATTTCAGCCCTATCTTTAACAGTCTTGGCTATTTTTAAATAACCCTTGCCTTGTATTAGCCCCTGTGTTAATGATTCTTTTATCTGCCTTTCAAATACGATTTGATTCGCTTTTAATCTTTCAGTCCATTTAATCCTGTCCATTGGATTTAATATTGCTGCTTCAATAATCTTAGGACTTAATAAACCAAACCCTAATTTTAATCCTGTGCTTTCTAAAGCGAACCCAGTATAATAGAAATTTTGTGAGAATAATTCTTTAATTGAATTTCTTGTTATCCTCACAGATTCATTGGTTAACTTTTGGATTTCATCGTGTATGTTTTTCTCAAGATTTGTTAATCTATTAAATTTAATTACATCAGCATAGGTTGGATTTTCAAACTTCAGGAATAACTTATTTATGTCTTCTTGTATTTCTTTGAGTGCCTTTTTATAAGCTTCTACCAACTGTTTTTCAAATGATAAAAGTGTTCTACCGTTTATCTTATTTGACCTTTCAAGAATTTGCCTAATCCTATCATTATATATTTTGTCATTCATTAAATATGTTTATTTTATAGGTTGATTATCATCAGGAATCGTTAAATCTATTTTCCCCTCATTTTCTTTTTCAATTAAAACCATTTCTTTACCTACATCTTCAACGAATGGATGTTTTTTCAATAATGTTTCTTTACTAACCAGGCCTATCGATTTGGTAATATTATCAATTAGTTCGCCTTCATTTATAAGCATTGACAAATTAAAATCAAACCTAATAGCTTCATAATCGTAATTCGTTCCGTCACGCATATTTATATATTTTGTTAAGAACCACATAAACTCTTTAAGAGCATATTTGAGTTTACGAATCAAGTTCCCCGCCTTTAAGTCCAAACCTGAATATTTATATCTTAAGGCAACACCGGAGGCATTGCCTATTATTTCATCACTCATATTTACGCCTTGCCCTAACTCGTAAATATTATTCTCAATTCTATCAAGAAGTTCTTTCCTGGCTTGATAAGGAATTTCAAAACTAATACTATCAACACCGCCATCCTCATCTGTTTTGACTGCTTTATAAAATCTTAAATCATTTACAAATTGCCCTAAATCAGTTCCCTGATAACCTTTTAAAACATAAACAGCATCTTGTAAATCCTGAAAGTTATTAGAAAAATCAGATTCGACTATATCGTAAACATCGATTAAGGCTTTAATTGCTTTGAGATCATTAATACTGTAATCATTATTCGGCAGTGCTATAAAAGGAATTTTACCCCACGAATTAGATTTTATTTCATCTGCTTTGTTTGTGTTAAATTCAATCCAGTGATAGCGTGGATTTAAAGGTTCATCCGGATCTAGTATAAAATGTCCGTTTTCTGTTTCAATGAAAAATTCTACCTTCTCATTGTCCCACCATTCAACTTTGTATCTCATTTCAAACTTACCGGATGTTTGATTCTGAACTTCCATTATGTAATAACGAATTATATACATCAATTCTTTTTGAAATTGCGAATCATAAACCGGAATAATCTGTTCGCCAGGAATTATAGTATAATCGAGTTTACCATTTTCATCTAAAAAAAGATGAACGTATTCAATACCTTTATTTGATGCTCCCTTGATCCATTGTGCAAGGATATCTTGGAACCAATCATTAAGCTCATCATTAATTGCATTCTGGAAGTCTTCATCTTCGGTTGTGAATTTGATTCCTTTACCAATTATATAAGCGGATTTTTGATCGACCAGAAGCCTGTGGAAAGCATTTACAAGTTTATTATTCGTTTTTGTTTCGTCAACAACCTTCACACCGTTTTTGTAATAATAAATCTTGCGTTTAGTAATATCGTGAACCCCTTTATAGTAGTTCACCCCTTCATTCATTTCTTTTTTATCCTCACTGGCTCGGTCAGATTCAATGAGGTCTTTAATCATTGCTGAGGTATTGAGCTTACCATCAATGACTAACTTGTTTTTGATGAGATCGAGTTGAGTAAGGTAACTCATATTACACCTCCCACTAATTTATACTTTTTATAAGCGAGAGCTGCTATTGATTCACATTTATAACATCCCAATCCTTCATAGCTCGGAATGATTTTGAGTATTTCTTCCATTCATTTCCCCTATACCTCCATATCTCTCTCAAATCCTAAAATATCTCTCAGGTATTTTAAGCTCGATTCTTAAATTTTGTTATATGTTATCTCAATATCTCTAAACTTGAACTCTTGAAAAATTCTTCTGCAAGGCCTGTGATTGCATCGGCTGCGTCATCGTGTTTGTTTTTACCCATCTTAACATAACTCGTAAGCTGCCTCATAAATTTGTCATAATCAGAACCAATCTCATAGTCTTCTCTAAATCTAAAATATTCCTTTACTTGCCCGGACTTCATTAATATCCTTGTTTCCTTATTTTGTGTATTTGCTCTCCACTTGATTATACAGTTACTAACATTCTGTATAATAGCCTTTACATTCTTTGCAAAAGATTTACCGCCTGAGTTAGATTCTACTACAGCTTTGTCACATTTGGTTTCAATTAGCATCTGAGCAACCATAGGCTCTGTAATCTCAATGCTTTCTTGCGTAAAAACAACGTCGGTTATAAAAAGATATCTCCCCTTTATCTTTCCAGTCACCGACGCTAAGTAATCAGTTCCTTCATCTGCTGTGTCTGTATAATTTAATATTCCGTCCCATCTTTCTGGTGTATTTGGATTTTCAAATTTTTCAATTTCATTTAATGTAAATCTTTTTAAACCTAAAAACAATAATCCTTTAGCTTCAATAGGATTCTGCATAAACTCAGCTTCCCAAATAAAGTCGTCAGTAATTTTTTTTAATTCTAAATACTCCTCAGTCGTTTTAATTTCATCACAAAAAGTCTCGCCGTTTTCTTTCAAAGCCGGCACTATGATTGTAGTCCAATCCTCATCAGTCTCTTTTAACAACATACCGATCGGATCTCTTTGCGACCACCTTGTTGCAATGTGTATTTCGGGACAGTTTTTTTCAACTCTTGATTTATGTGTTGATGTATACCATTGCCACGTTTTAGTTAGTATTGTTTCTGATAAAGCGTCTTCAACATTTTTTATCGGATCGTCTAAAATTGCAACTAAATTACAGCCTTTGCCAGTTATTGCACCACCGACACCTGAACAAAAGTAAGTGCTCTGCTTGGATTTAGTAATTGCCCAATCATTAACAGCGTGCTTATCGCTTCTTAATTTAACATCCGGGAAAATCACTAAATATTTATCAGATTTTATAATTTCCCTGATATCGTAACTGAATTTCTCTGCAAGCTCTGCAGCATAACTGTTTCGCATTATAGACCCATCTGGATGTTTACCTATAAGCCAGGCGCAAAATAAAGAACTAATATAACTCTTGCCTGCTCTCGGAGGCAATGAAATCATTAATTTCTTTATTCCACCGGATTCTACTTCCTGTAATGCAATGGCTATATCCCTGAGATATTGTTTTTTTTCTGTAAAAAAAACTTCATCCATATAAACGCAAAATCTGTAAAAGTCATCGACACACTTTCCAGCTTCTTCAAATTGTAAAAGAACTTCTAACTCAAGGATCTCCTCATCAGCTATCATTTAATCTTTTGCTTTAATATCGCAATACGTTTAAGCCTATCCTCTTCGGTCATATTGCGAATACGCTCTTCAAGACTACCAGAATGCTCTATCTCTGTTTTATCTCTCTGGCTTAAATAGTTCTTACCCAAAAAGATGGCTAATGCTGGATTAGTCTCTGCCAATTGAAATTGCCGTCTTCTTAATGATACTAATCCCTTAGTCCTTTTTTGTGCAAAAACTTCGGAAAAACCTCTTTTATAGCGTTTTTTTAAAAGATTTTCTAAAGTTTTGTCGTCAACATTAAACCATTCTGTAATTTCTATTTTTGTACATTGTAAAGCACAAAGGCTTTCAAATTCTTTCCATTGAGATTCGGAAAAAACTATCCGAGGTCTACCACCTAAGTTTTTGGTTTGATTTCTGGTTTGATTTTTGGTTTGATTTCTGGCTTGATTTTTGGTTTGATTTCCGGAATTGTTTCCATTTATTAAAGTTTTTGGTCTGCCAACTTTCTTTTTTATTTGTTTTTTCATAATCTATCTTAAATAATGGAGCGGTAAGGTCAGAATCACACTGCCACCTTCTCACTGGTAGGTGAGATATGCTCTTTTACAACATTACCGCATTTAATTTGTCTCTTTTGTCCCTTATACATCCCCGCACCCATTTCATCGATTTTACTGAACGGTAATATTGGGACTGTGATTTTGCAAGACTTATCTATTAGATAAACATATCTTAATTGACTACCACTCATAACTTCTCCATTTAGATGTTTTGCAAGTTCTTTTATGCTTGCCATTTTACCACTCATCTCAAAAACAAGTTTTTTGTCCGTGTGCATTGCTATCATATGCCTTACCTCGCCACCGGGCATCCGTAATAATTCCGCACTTGTGTTTATTCCAGTCAAGCGAAATCCACTTGCTCTATAAATTGTCCCATCCCCGCATTGAACCCCATCTGCAAAGCTGATAATCCATTTTATGTGTGGATAGTTTCTTCTAATTAACATTATAGCAATAGCAATACATCTTGATTCCGAATTTTTAGGTAATATTTCATCGAACGCCATTCTGTTTAGCTCAAGAAATTCATTCCACTTTGTGCCTTTGACTAGCCCTATCACTTTCCTTTTATCTAGACTGCTTCCGAAACTTAAAACTCCGTGCAACCTATTATCTAAGAAACAACCGAAATGTAAAACGGAATTATTAACAACCTTACCAGAGTAATGATGTTTTTTAATAAAATCGTTTGCCGGTTTCGATGCTATCGGCTTCAATATTATTTGCTTAACGTCAACCATTGGCTCACTATAAAATATAAAGCATTACCGTTGCTGTTTTCATTCTGATAAGTCTCACAATAATTAAAATCTTCTTTTGCCCTTGCGTCCCTTAGGCTTTCCTGAACTATTTCGGCCTGTTTATCAGCAAGCGTGAATGTCATTTGTTGAAATGGTTCTTTGTCTCCGTCTCTTAATTCGGGAAATCCTATCTCATCAATCATACCTAACTCAAATTTTTCAAATCCCCATTCTAACAAATCCGGCAGTTCAAATTCATTTGCAAGAATATCAAAATTGAAACTTCCTGCAATATTTTTATTTAATCTTATGTTTAGTTCATCAAACTCTTTCTTTGTAAGCTTCTTTGAAGGAAAATAACAATCAACCTCTTTTATATTTAATCTCTCTAAAATTTTTTTGCGTCCGTGTCCTCCACAAATTATTAAATCAGTATTAACAACAAGTGGTTCGGCAACTCCAAATTTAGATATAGATTTCTCAAGATCGTCTAAACCTTTAACTGTTAAATTTCTTGGGTTTTTAGAATTCTCTTTTAAATCGGAAACCGCTATTTTTTTAAGTTTCCAATTAATCATACAATTTTCTGTTCAGAAATTTCTTTATTGTTTCTGATATTCTTTTTTTGTTTTTTATTTCTTCTTTTGTTTGCCTCACTTTTAGGCGTACAGGTTTCTGATCGGCAATCATATTTTTTGAGCCTTGATTCATTATCATTTAATTAAATTTCTTAATTCCATCTTTTAAATCAAACCACAACTAACAACGCAGAATCTTATTCTACTTTTTACAAAAATATTAAATTTTAATTAAAATACAAATTAAGATACAAATAATTCTCGGTAATATCTACCGAACATTGACTTTTTGCCTCGCCTTCCTTTTTAAGACAAAAATTTTAATAAAACAAGCTATATACGGCTTGCGTATATGCACTACAAGCCACGATCTCGAGGCGGCCCATATATTATATCATCCAAAAAAGTGCGTTTTTAAGCTATTTTTGCTCAAATGTTGTGAATTTAGCTTAAATTCTAACCCATAACCACCTTACACATTGAGTATAATTATATTATCCTCGCTTAAATCGCTTTCAAAATATTTTTTATTTTCATACCGATTTTACTTGACATTTGTGTTGTTTTGTGTTATATTGTGTTTAAAGAAATTAAATAGAAAATGAAAAAAGAAGTTCTAAAATGAAAAAACAAGAAAAAAAATATAAAGTAATCGCCTTAGAAAATTTCGGCGTTTACAGAAAAGGGGAGCTCATAAAAATTATAAAAACCATTGATTTGGAGGGGGAAAAAGAATATAGTTATAGAAATGGTAATTTTAACAAAGTTACCTACAAAGAAATTAAATAAAAAAGGAGTTAAAATGAAAAAAATAGAAAAGCTTTTAGTAATTTCAAATCATCCTCCAGATAAGTGGAGTGATGATCAGAAACAGGGATGGGATGTAATTGATTACATTCCGTTC
>Ga0210043_1001440_pt1 | contig 19579 bp, 18 predicted proteins | sample CryGeymet201501t_FD_183990 | JGI IMG/M metagenome (GOLD analysis project Ga0210043, IMG submission 183990) | Groundwater microbial communities from Crystal Geyser aquifers in Utah, USA - Crystal Geyser metaG 2015-01t (SPAdes) (version 2) | ecosystem: Environmental > Aquatic > Deep subsurface >... | reverse complement strand
CCTGTTGATACCGCTGCGTCCACGCCGAACTCAAATGTACCCGCTGTAATAAACTGTGTGCCGTCGTGTCCGTCAAAACGAGCCACACCTCCTCTATCTCCACTCTGCAAGGCTTGAAAAGTACTCTGGCTAATTGTCGAGCCTCTGGCTCTCGCCCAGACGAAAAACGGTGAAGCGAAAGCGATATCAAGATTGGAGATTAGAATTGTGTTAATGTTGGAATCTCCGCCAGCTCTATCCACTAGCATTTTTGGTTTAACTGTAAACCCATTTATCGTTAAAGATTGAACTGGCGTACCAAAAGACCAGACATCACTCGTCCCGGCGTTATACATTGCGTACTCATCACCTGTGGTTTCAAAACGATAACCATAAGCTCCACTTGTATCGTTAATAATCAGCGAAGCTCCATTTATTGTTAGAGTGTTGGTGGAATGAGTGATCGTAACCTCACCAGCATTAAAGTTTACAACACCACCGTTGGCAAGGAATACATCAGACCACGCTGTTCCTGATATACCAATACTAGCCCCGTCATTTGTCGCAGGCTGTATTGGCGAGTCAAATGTATATGAAGTCCCACCAGCAAAAGCAAGACTGTTAGTAGAATGAGTAATGGTTACATCTGAATTGAAGTCTATAATTCCACTTGTAGGGAGGTATAGATTTTCAGATAAAGTTAAAGACCCTGCATCAGTTAGGGTAGCATTGCTGTTTTGTATCAGCTTTGCGTTTGTGCCGTCCCAACGGACAATAGCGTTATCTGTTGAACTTGCCGAACCGAAAACACCTGTAAGATAAATCTTGCCGTCAATGTTTAGGGTTGGGTGTTTCATACTAGGACTTTGTTACTGTCTCAAGCTCATTACTGGCGTTATAGGTGGCTGTAAGAGTAGCAATAGTCGTACCCCCCGCACCACCTGTCTTATAGGTAATAGTTTCAATTTCACCTACTCCGTTTCCACTAGCAACATAAGTCAAAGCAATATAATCGTATTCACCGATACTAATTCCGCCTAACGCTTCTATTGCATCAATTATTCCTGCGTCGTCGGACGCTCGTTGCATTTGACTGCCCATACTAGAGACTGGTTAATAATTCTTGGATTGTTTTTTTCCTCTGATTAAAGGCTTCTTTCTCAGCCTCAAGAGCTTGTTTTTCTGCCTCAATGATAGTTTCTACCTCTTTGGCTTTTTCGACGATTGTGGTCAATCTGGTGGCTTCCAGCGAAGTGTTAGCTTGTGCCTCCTCTAACTCTTTTTGTGCCAAGCGTTGAGATTGCTCAATTTCGTTTAATTCCGCTTTGGCTTTTTTAACGGCTTCTTCTACGCTGTCTAATTGATCTTGTGCGTTATTGACCGCCAATTCTAATTTAGGCAGTTCAGCGTTAAGTGTATCTCGTGTAATTTCTAAACGAGCGACATCTTTTTCTGTTTCTACTTTTTGTTTGTTTAGTTTGATTTCGTCCTCACGAAGTGCCGAGACTTTTTGCATTGCAAGATTTACCTGCTCTTGAATGTTCTCTGGCAACTGTGGGATATAAGGTGTTGTTTGCATATTAATCTTGTGTTCTTTCTACTGCGACAAAGCGAGGTGATGTACCTGCCACGGTAATTATACCGACATAAACAACATTGGAGGATTCGTCCTCAACTGCTCCTGTTCCATTATCTGCTCCTGTTCCTGCCGCTAGGATATAAGAGAAGTCAGATGTCGAAGCACTAGCTCCCTCTTTCACAAAAAGTGGGTTAGTACCGAGATTTTGTATCTTGTAACTCATTCTTGCTTCGTTGGCCGCCAAAGCTGTGCCGGCCGAAGTCAAAATCGCTGTATTTGTTGATGTTTTGGCTTTTATTAGGTTCTGCATATTGACATTATTATTGAATTATGTATATTATGGGTTATATGTTTGAATTTCTACTCATTCTTGCATTCGCATTTTTAGTGGCTTCTATATTCCATATAGGGTTCTTTGTTGCGTTAATTTTTGTTGTTTTGTTACTGTTATTTATTCGTTAGTCATTTTTCTACTGCGTCCCACTCTGCTTTTTTGGGAGTAGCATTATCAATGTTTTTAATCGACTTCCCAGTGTTAGATTGTATTTTTTTCAGTCCAGTAAGACCTGTTTTTTTTGTTGATAATCCTAGAGACTCCTCGATAAGATTTTTTATTGCTTGTCTTTGGTCTTGTATGTTTGTTTTACCAAGTTTCGATACAACACCGAGTGCGGTATCTGTTAATCCGCTTAATCCTGTCTTGATACCTCCCGCAAAGCCTGCTTTTGGAATACTATCGGGATATAATCTGCGTAGTATTTCTGCATAATCAATTAAGTCATAAGGATTTGCACCCTCATAACCGAGCTGGCGAGCCAGAGTATCCATTCTTTCAGCAATTTCTTGATATACAGGCGCACTTTGAGCGTCTGATATAAGACGACGCAAATTCTTTTCTGCAAATCTTGCTGGGTCTGTATCACGAGCAACATTAAAATTAGGCGCACGGAATATACTATCTTCCACATCGTCCGTTAATTGTTTTAGTTGAGCATATTGTTTATTCAATGCTCTCATTTCTGGCGATACATCATCTAATGCAGATGAAAAAATATCCCTAAAAGCATCAAAGATACTTTTTTTACTGCCGTCTGGTAGTGTGATTAAAATCTCACCAATATCTTCCATTCGTGATTCTCTTTTAAGTTTTGAAAATAACTGGTCTCTTTTATGGATAATCGAAGGAGTAGGGTTTTCCAATCCTTTCATTGCTTCATTGTATAATTCCTGTATCTTTCTTTGTTCTGACGGGATTAGGTTCGTATCAGCTCCCCATTGAAGTTTCCCTTTTTCTACACTCTCAACCCCAATCGTCTTAAAAATATCATCAATCTGTTTAACTGCATTATCAACTGAAACGGATTGTGTTTTGGACAATCTTTGAGATGCTTCACCTATCAACTCACCAATACTTCTTTTTTGTTGTTGTATAATGTCAAATTGCTCAACTGCCTTATCCGCCGCCACTCGCGCAGGCTGTACCTGCCTACTAGGAGTTTTACCGATATTACTTTCTGCCAATTCGTGCATTGTCCTCGCATCTTTTAAGGTCGGCGTATCGAAAGACTGAACAAGTTTTATTGTCGGTTGTTCAATGCCTGATTTAATAGTTTGTTGTGTCGCAGGAGTTGCTGTTTTTAATATCGTAGCTTCTTCTGCCAATTCTCCTATACGCTCACTACCTCGCTTAACGGCTCGTGGGACACGCTCTGTTAATGATCCAAGACCTCTACCCAATCCTTGTGCAGTTGGCGATTCGGTAATAGTCCTACCAGCAATCCCTGCTAATTCACCTGTTTTTTTAGTGCCCGTCCTTACTATTCCTGACAATCCTCTGCCTGTGGCTCTAACGCCAGAAGCAAGAGCTTTCTCAACGGGGAATAATGACCCGATATTGATTATTGATTCAATATTAGCTGCCGCCCTCTGATGAGTTTTTTTCCATTCTCCATAGGCTTCGGCTCCCTGTCCTACTGCCGAAATTAGTGCATCTATACCCTCATCGTTTATCATTCCTGCCGATGTTATTTTAGCTGCCGCCCTTAAAATATCAGGTACTTTTTCTTCCAGTTCTTTTGGTAGCGCCGCTTTTCCTGCTGTCAATGCGCCCTCAAATAAAACATCACCAGCGCCACCTGCCAACTGACCAACCGTTTGTAAACTTGTTTCCAATGGGCTTTGTTCTCCTTTAATGGAACGATTAAAAGATTTAGCTATATTTGTCCCACGCTTTTTCAGACTCTGACCTAAACTAATTGCACCCGCCTTAATATCCGATATAGCTTCACCTAATCGGCTTTGTTTTGTTTCCGTTGTTGTTGTCGGTGTCTCCGTGGTCGTTTCTTCACCTGTTTGTGCTCGATAAGCCAAAATAGCCTGCTTGATTTGTTCATCAGTCCAACCTCGTGCTCTCGCACGCTCGACTATTTCTCTTTCTTTTTGTCTATCTGCCATATTATTGATTATAAGCTAATGATGTTCCAAACTCTCCAATACTGAAATGACCTCTATCATCTGCTAAATTATTGGCGAATCCGTACTTTTCTAAATAAGGTTCAGCTCTTTCCCAATCTGAATGAACATCTATTGCCATTCCTAACTCGTGAAATGAATATCCAGGTTCTGCTACTCGTGAACCTCTTTTGCTAAGTCTGTCATACAATTCTCTTTGGGTTTCTTGAGTTCTGTATGACTGGCTAATTGGTAAATGCTGACCTGTATCTGCATAGTATTCAGCATCAGCTTTTAATAATCTATTAGCAATGGAACTATTGACTTGCACTGTATTATCACCCAAATTAACGCTTGCTAAAGTCGCACTCGGCTGAACATCACCTACTACATTTCCCCTGAAACTACTGACTATGCTTGAGATGTCCGTTGAGCCGTTTACCGACTTGCTAAGGTCGTCGCTAAAAGAATCTAGGAATTGGTCTATGTCGTCATAGCCGGTTGATTGTTGCCATTCTACTAATCCTCTTTGATAAGCATTTTCTACTTCTTGTCCTAACTTATTAAGTTCTCGCAAAACATTTTCTTCTGATGTATTGAAATATGATGTACCGTCTTCTTTTTCAACAAGCCAATCTGCAAGTGTCGTAGCGGCCTCTCGTACTGTTTGCATTTCTTGCTCGCTCAACGCTCCAAATGTAATACCTCTTTCCTTTGCTGTTGCAAGCTCATTTAATGTTTCTTGACTAACCAACTGCTTGACCTTAGCTGTAAACTCATCTATTGCTCCTGCTGTTGCTAACGAACGGAATCGTCCAAGCCAGCTAGTTCCTGTCGCAACAGACAATCCTGGATGTTCCATTAAGTCTTTAATATTATTTCTCTGTGCGTCTAACGATTGCAAATATTCCTCTGTTACTTTAGTGCTAGTAGTGCTAGTAGATGCAACCTGTTCCCATCCCCCAGTAGTAGGATTCCATTGTCTGTAATCATCTTCACCAAACTTTTGAATAGTTGGAGCTCCTATTTCTTCCGTTTCTTGCAAAGTTTCACCTGTTGTTGTAACGCCACGAGACAAAACTACATTTCCATTTGCGTCATAAGTCGGATTTTCTGGGTCATAGAAATACATTGCTCCATTTATCATTGTAGATTCTAAGTTTGTACTTGTTGATGCCTGCAACTCCTCTGGTAGTGAAGTAACACTCACTACTGGCTTTTGAGTTACTGGATCAAAATATGTCCCTACTAACATTCCGTTTTGGATTGAATAAGTAGCGTTAGCCGACGGTGTTTGTGAAGCCCAAATTGCTTTGGCTTCAAAATCAGAAATACCAGCGTCTGCCAAAAGTGCTTGATAGCTCTCGCTGTCTAATTCATCTAATGAATATCCACCTGTGGCAAAATTAGAGATTGTAGATAATGCTTTATCTTTTGCCGCCTCGGTTTTAGCTTCTGCTTGAGCGACTTCTTTATCTCGTTCAGAAGTATAAAACGCCCTTTCTTCTTGGTAGGTATTCATTGTACTTTCATATTGTTCCGTTGCCCTACCTTCGGCTGTCGCCATAATTGAGGCAATTTCCGCCGCTCTTTCCGCCTGTCTTGCCTGCAAAACTTGAGTGTTGTAACTCTCTGTCCCTGTTTCCATTGTCTGTTGGAATGGCGAACCTGCTAAACCTGCACTCACGGCGATTGAGCTTGTTTGCGCTAATCTTTCCTGTCCCTCGGTTGTCAATCTTGATACCTCCGATTGATAAATACTATCCGTTGCGTCGATAATAGCTTGATATTGAGCCAGCACTTGGTCTCTTATATCCTGTTCTGACGGCTTTTCAAGATTGTTAAGATACTCGTCAGCACTATAAGTAGTATCTGTCAAGGGGTCGTAATAAGTTTTATAAACTGGGCGTTCTACTGATGTTGTTTCCGTCGTTGGCGTTTCCGTCGGCGTTGCAGTCGGTGTAGTCGCTGGTGTTGCCGTCGTCGCCGATTCAAATGTCGGAGCACCTGTACCGTACACACGCATATTGACCTGTTCTTGTATTAACTTGCGTGTTGCGTCAGGAAGCGTAGCAACATCTTTTGTTGATGTGCTTATGCCTACATTCGCTCCGCCCTCTGATTGGCTTTTGAGAGCGTCTGCGAGGGCTTTCTGCTCTGCTTCATAATCTCTTGTGTATGTTTTTGCCATATTAGTTTAAGTCAATTTGGAATGGGAATGGGTTTTGCACATACATTGATTTTGCGACTCCAGTATATTGATTAACTATACCAATAGCTAACCCTCCACCAGCATTATTTCCTGAAGGGAGGTTTGTCGTATGTGTGGCTAATAAAACATTGTTAACATAAAACTTGATATTAGTACCAGCGTCATTCACAATTTTGTATGTATTCCATACAGTATATGTGAAACTAGCCGAGATATCCGTTTTAGTTTGAGTTGTCCCGTCGGCATTTGAAGCATAGCAAGTACCGTCTTGCCAATAAAATCCTATGTGCCTGTCCGTAGATGTAGCATCAGCATCAATCCCACCTGTTGAGCAAGTATCGCTACCGAAACCAATGAAAGCATCCATATTTGGACTACCAGTAGCAGTAAGATAAGCCTGTAATTCCATTGTCCAATCTTTATCCCAAGTAATCACATCGAATGGCTGAACCGCCGTCGTTATTGTTACTCCCGAACCAGTATTGCTCCCCTCTAATTGAACAAATCCTACGCTATTATACAATTCTTTAGTCGTGCCAATCATCGTGAATATAATGCGATTGGTATGGTCTGCTGTACCCGTATTAAATCCGTCAGAGATATTTATATTTGTTTTTAGAATACCTGCGGTTGGACTCTTTTCAAATAATGAATCGTGAACGTGCAACGCATCAGCGTTACTCCCGTCGCTTAATGTTTCAAGCTGTGCCCCTGTGATATCAGTATTGGCAATTAAAGTCATTGCCTCGTTAAAGTTAGCTAAAGTAGCCGAACTATTAGCACCCTCTAATGTCAGAGGCGGTGTGCTTGGAAGCATTATTAAGGTAGTAGTATTGGGAGCATAGCCGACCATTCGTCTAAATGTTCCTGCGGTGGTACTTAATCCGCCTGCGTCTGTCAGATACTGGTAACCTGCTGTCAATCCAGTAAGACCTGTAACCACACCACCGATTTGTACTCGTTTTCCTGTGTCAGTATCTACTCCTGAATCAATGGCAATTCCCAATGCTCCCGTAGCGGTTGTTTCTGCTGTTGCTAAAGCTAATTCCCATTTAGCTGTGGTTAAGTCTAGGTAGAGTATGCTTTTAGCTGCGATTGTATCGCCGTAGGTGTAGTCTGTCGTTACCAATAAATCCCAAGTCCCTAAGTGAGTTGACGGGATAACTACCGTCGGAGCTGTCGTCGCCCCAGCGTCATCTCCCTCATTGACTTCTGTTTGTGTCCCAATTTCTACAATACCTTTTACTGTAACGGAAGCGTCATTAACTCCTGCCGCCACCGAAGCATTAACATAAGCTACATTCGCCGCCTTTGTTGTTTCGCCAGATGTAGGAGTTGAAAGACCTGAAATTGCAGGACAGGTTGTGATCCCAGCCGATGACATTACCATTCCGCCGATTGTCGCCTGTGTAATTCCTGCCCAAGTAACGCCCTCAAAAGTGTCTGTTCCTTTTAAGAGTCTTTGTAAATTAACCAACGAGAAGTTTGTAATTTTCACAACCGCCCCGTTTTCGTGATCAAACTTATTCGCCGCCTGTTCTGTCCAGCCGTCCACCCGTGAAAGTCCTCGGCGAGTGATTGTCCCTGTTACACCCGAAAAAGTAACCTGCATATGTTCCTCGGCTGATGTACCCTCGTCGATTGTTACTGAATAAAGACCGGATAATGTTGTGCCGTCGTCGTCTGTACTTCTAGCAATGGTCAAACTCGAATCCGAGCTTAAAATCTTTGCCGCCAAGGAGGTGGTAAAGTTCGCCATTACTTTAGGGATTGTTACTGTTGCCATATTTAGTAGTTATATCTATATTTTCGGACATTCTTTTGTCCGTATGTTTTAATATCAAAATAATTGACTTCCGAGACGCTGACATACCCCACTCCTGTTGCTATAAACTTGATTTTCACTTCATCAAACTTTGGACAGTCAATCTCGGAGCGTGAAAACTCTTTCACATAAGGAAACGCCTCAACGCCGACAGTATCTGTTGTGCCACCTATTTCTTCCGAGCCAACATAAGCTGAACCAATCGTGGCTGGGTCATCTGTGTCTACTTCATCACCAGTACCGTCAATCTCACCGACTAGGGTGTAATCTCCGCCGTCAAAAGCTAAATAGACTTCCAATGTTTGCGCTGATTGTATTTCACCCTTAATTGTTAATCTCTTGAACTTTTTAATCTCATCAACCTGTAATTGCGTGAGCCTGCCCTCCCAATAGTTAGTTATCACCCCGCCACCTGCTGAATAGGTGTAAAAAATCCTATTAGTATTATTGGCGATACTGTCCCCAGCCCAGAGCACGCCGTCTTTATCTCGCATTACTGAAACTCTATAATCCAAAACATCAAAACTCTCCCAAACTGTATTGAAAGCAATCACTCGATTGTTAAAGTCATAATCACTGGTCGAGCAAGCCAGTAAGAGATAATCCCCCCAACGATAAGCGACGGCTGTGTCAAACTTATAGTTGGTCATATCAAAATTAAGGGACACGGTAACAGTATCTATTCTATCCCCTACTTGATTGGTCGTAATGAGCTTGAATCTCGGTTCAGATTCGTTGCTCATATCAATGTAATAAATACCCTTGTCAGTCGCCGCCGCCGCCCTCAAGAAAGGCATACCAATATCCCGTCTGTATATCTGATTTGTAACCGTAGTGTCGGCGGCATCAATCGAAAATAACCAAGCGTTGCTCTTGTGGAGGCAATAATAATCGCCCTCAAAAGGTTCAACACTAATTATATCTCCCCCCGTAGGCTGTGAAACGAAAAAGCCCTCATTCGCTGACCGAGTAGGCGAGGTGAATCCGAAGTCCGCCAATCCATTGACTGTGCTGTCCTCATAATCATAATTTACTGTTACTGCCCCCGTGGTTGTTCCGCTAAAAGTAACATTGAAAACCCCTGTGGTGTAATTAACTGTATTGGTACCTGCTGGATCGACATCACCGATTAGGTTGCCATTCTTGTCGTCGGTAACGATTAAAGTCCCGTCGGTAAATACGACATTAAATCCTGTTCTGTATCCTGTTAAAGAGGCAAGCGTGCCTGTGTAATTAGTCGAACCTAACGCCCCGACAGCCTCGGCGGAAACCGAAGTGTAAACAGTCGAGTTTTGAACATCTTTCGATGAGCCGTACAAATAGTTACTGTCATTCCAGAGTAGCAACCGACCCTCACTAGCTGTTATGTAACCTCTGAAATTAGTACCCTCAACATACAGGTTTTCTGTACTTTCGGGATTGGCTAACATCATTTTATAAAGCCCACTATTCGGGCTTGAAATCCACCCTTGATAACCTGCCAACGAAGTATAGGCTGTAATTGTCGTATCCTCGCCGTCGGCATCATCTCCCAAAAGATTAGTACCTGCCTCGTTCCAGTCATTCGTGTAGTACTCTATCATTTTGCCCCGTGTTCTGACTGGTAACAATGTGCCGTCTACCTTTTCTAACATTTCAAGTCCAGTGATTCGTCCTGCCCCTGCTACTTCTGTTCCAATTAAAGAATAACCGCCCGACAATTCTATTTTATCGCCTTTGGTAAGCCAATTAAGCGAGCCAGAGCTTGCTTCTTCGGGGATTGATTCCGCCTCAATAGCGGTTATCGTGCCCTTGTTAAAATTGCGTAGGCGGAACTCTTTCATACATTAAGTCCTTTTGGATTTTCCCAGTTGCTTGTGCGTGAGCGTCTGTTATTTATTTTTATACTATCGTTCCATTGGTACATCTGTAATAACTTTCTTTCAAACTGTATCGCCCATTCTTGATTATATGAACGAGCTTTTTCACCTGCGTCGGATAGGTAATATAATTCTGCCATTTTCAACGGCAAGACTGAATGGAATCTCGATGGGAATGACCAAGTATCACTCGAAGTTAAATCAGTTGAAGTCTTGATGTAGTACAAATAGACAGTCTTGGCGGAATGATTGCTACCAGATAGATGAATATTGTCATTGGCTAAATCCAAGAAGTAACCAAATGGGTGATTGACTTTCCCGTAGCGATCGTCAAACGAAACTTTGGCTAGGTCTATGTTTGACGAATCTTCTACCATTCTTATATCCATTGCGAAATCATCAGGTAAAGAACCAAGAGCCGAGGAATAACTATATCCTGACGAAACTGTATAGGCTTGTTCGTCTTTTAATATCTCCCAAGCGTTCATCGCTTCGACTTCATCTTTTGCGTCATTAAGCAACTGATAAACAAAAGTAGAGCCGAGGTCGTCGTCCACCATACTCTCGAACTTAGCTACTATCTCTGCACCTGTCATATTTATTTCTTAAACATTTCCTTTAGGGCTAAAAGTACTTCGTAATGGTTAGGTGTCGCTTCCTTGATGCCCTCTAATAGTTTTCTGATGAATACTGTTTCATCGGCGGTAAACTCGACTTCTGAATCTTTGAATTGAAAACCTACGATATTATCACCCTCTTTTAATTCTTCGACATCTTGCAATAGTTTTTTGAAAACAGATGAGGCTTCTTGTAAAGACTCTAAACCGAAACTCTTTTGTACCTTTTGCCCCATTTGATTAGTGGTAAAAAACTGTTCATGTAGAAGGACTTTTTGTTGTGCTGTCAGCATAAAATGTGATTATTTAATTAGCTCTTAGTGAGAGCCGAAGCTCCCACATAAGAACGAACTAAGCACCTGTATCGGTAAGCATAATAAAGTAATCAATGCCTCCGATATCTATACGCAATGCGTGAGTAGCGGCGGCGGCTGTGTTTACTTGGAATACTTTACCCGAAGCAACGGATAGTCCATTGATTGAGAATAGATAACCCGAAGTATCAAATGTTGCTTTATCAGCACCATTAACACTTAAATACATCAAAGAAGTAGCTGTACCTAACGAAGCACCTGTTGGGACATTAAGTTCTGCCTCAAAAGGAGCATAAGTACCTGTTGAAGTACCAGCACTCAATGTCATTTCAGCAAGAACGGCCGAACCAAGTCCGCTTGTACTTCCTGACGCACCATAGGTTACATCACCTTTAATTGCGTTGGTATAAGAACCAGCGGCCGCATTGATAGTCAATGCGTGCTTGAATCGACCACCAGTTACTCCTACACCCGAAAGAGTAGAAGTAATTGTGTAAGGCTCGACAGTAGAAGTTGAAGCACTGACAAAAGTTTGGACAACTTTGTCATCACTTTCATCCCAAAGCCAGTAGTTTGAAGCTGTCGCAGAATATAATTTGACATCATATCCTGAACCATCGACTCCGACATCAATAGCACCAGAAAAAGCAGAACTACCTTGAACAATCATTGAGTCAGCGCTCTCGTCCCAAAGCCAGTATTTACCAGCCGTGGCACCGAAGAACTTAACATCGTGTCCGGTGTCATTGACTCCAACCGTAATAGGAGCACTGAATACCGATGTAGCGTTAACAGTGTTGGTATCCGCCGAGGTATCACCAATAGTGGTGTCCCCAGAGAATGTAGCATCAGTAGTGGTTACTGGAGCGTCGATGTTTCCGTCTGCGTCAATAATCACTGTTCCGTCTTTGATGAGGCGTGAGCCTCCTGCAAGATTTATATCTCTATTAAATTGTTTTGCCATAAATTGTCTCTTTATCCGCCGAAGCGGAGAGAGGGGAGTTATTATGCTCCCCCTTACCGTTAATTAGCTACGCCCAAGTTGAACTATCAACTCGAACATCGACTAAAGCGTCTGCACCCTCAACAAAGGTTTTTAGACCATACAAAACGTGAGGTTTTACATAGTTACCAAGTTGTAGAGGAATATCAGATACCTTAACTTTTGGTCTGACTGCCAATACCATATCAACAGCACCTTTTTGTCCAAACATTTGGTGAGATGTTTCCAACGACCAAATATCGGCAACTGCCGTTAATGTTTCGCTTGTTACAACATATCCATAACCCTCGGCTACGAATGTGAGTGTATTTACTGAATCAGTAGATGTTACAGACATTCGTTTGATAAGGTTCTGATCAGCGGCTGAAAGAGCAACACCTGTAGCAGTTGTTGTTCCAGGGGTGTTAAACAATGTAGCGAAGTTTGCTCTAGCTGCGTCATCGTCAGCACCAATCAAGATATTACCTGCGGTTGAGCCAAGAGTTGTCTTAAATGTAAATGTAACACCATTTACAACAACCGTATCTCCGTCAGTCGGTTGAGTAGCGATTGTAAGAGTACCGGTCCAATAACCGTTAGTCGAAACATAGTTATCGAATGAGAAGTAAGAACTCTTGTAACCGTTCTTTCCTACCAAATCACCGTCTGAAGTTTCTCGTCCTGATAGGGACAAAGATAACTTCTCATAGAAGTACGGATTGCAGTTTGCGAATCCAGCGCCTCCCATTGGCTTCATATTGCCGACATCGGCTCGTGGGTCGATTGCTCCTGTAATATCAATATCATTGATACCCAGCTTGCGTTGAGCGGCTGCGTAAACTTGCAAGACGTTAGATGTATCAAGAGTGATACCTGAACCAGCAGAACCGCCGACATCGCCAGCGTCAATGTATGAAGAAGCGTTAGCTACCTCACCAAGATAATCAGCATCAACGGCTTTATTCAAGGCTCGCATTGCTTTACCTGAATACTCATCCATTAGAGCAAAGTTAGATTGAACAGCGTCCAAATCATCAATAGCAAATGGAGTAGCTTTAGCGGTCTGTACTGTTAGAGTCTCATTGGTCTCTGTGTAATTAGGAATACTCATATCAGTCCCACGGGTGTAGGTCTGTTCATAGAATCTTCCAAGATAAGGGCGTGTTACTGACTGCCCTCGTGTCAATTTAGGTCTTTCTTCAAAAGATGCCTGCGCCGCATAAACAGGTGTACTATATCTAGTAACCTGCATTCGGTCAGACATCTTTGTTTCAAACACGTGTGTATTAGCCACAAATTAGTTTAGTAAACTATCAATCAAGATAGCGACTACCTTTTGAACGCATATGCGTTAGATATTTTTTGTATCCTTCTGGGTCTCGCTCTGAAAGCTCGTGTTCTTCCTTATCGGTCATCTTTTCAAAGCTGACCAACTCGTTACTATGTCCACCAGCTCCCTCGGCTGAAAACCCGCTTTTGAATACGAAGTCATTTTTTCTGACTGTATAAATATCCTCCAACTGGTAAGTGTTATATCCTTTTGAGTGAGCGAGATTTATTATCTCGTCTTTCACTTTTTGGATATGTTCAACAGTTACGGACGGGTAGTCTTTCTGAATTAAGGGTAGTACTTTCTCATCGAACTCTGATGAAGTTTTAGCTCTATGCTGTGCTTCCTCTTGTTCTTTGAGAATCTTATCGTACTTTGATGTGTCAGGAAGTTTGATAGATTTTTTGAATACATTTAGCAACGCTTCCGCCGCCTTGGGCTCTAGCCCATGTTCTGTTGCGACTTTTTCAAGCTCTTTGACATAACTGTCATCACCTGATTGTGAAGTTAATTTAGCTTCATATTCTGCCCGTAAGCGATCCATTTCGGCTTCTGCCTCTTGCTTCGCTTCTTCCTTTGCCTTTTCCACGGCACGGCGTTTTTCGTCCTGTGCTTTAGATACTGGCATTGTATATTCGGGTCGTTCTACCTTTTCCTTTTCCTCTGGTTTAGAATCTTCTGATTCTTCACCTTCGGTCTCTTGCGATTCCTCATCGACTTCCTCATCTTCGACTTCTTCGCTTTCGTTTTCAGTAGTTTCATCTACCGAGATTTTTTCGTCCTTCTCGTCGGACTTGACTTCTTTGGTCATAGATTGATTTAGTTGCTTGACTGCAACGGTTAATTATTTGCGTCCGCTTCCGACGGACAAAAGGTTTGTGAGTCGCTTCCACGACATAAAAGAACCGTCCATTGCTGGCACGGTTCTAGTCAAAAGGGGGGGGACAGCGACGAAAACCCCCCTTATTGGCTAGTACTTTACCAACAAAGGTGTCGCTGTATTTGATAACTATCTGTTATTTTTTTTAACGAACTGTTCCGCTAACTCTTCAAATCCATTACCTTGTAATGCTTGCGAGTAAGTGCGGACTTCTTCTTCACGACCATTATACATCATTCTTTTAATCAAGCATACATCACCGGAACATTCAGCTCTGTATGTCCACTTGGTAGGAGGGATTTTAGCGAGGACTTCCTGTGGTATAACGATTCCGGATTTAGTTACCGCCTCGCCGTCGGGTCTTGATGTTATTTTCAAAACATTTTCTATCGGTTTATCGTGTTGCCCTGATACTTTCGCTTCAATGTTCTTGATTGCTTCCTCGGAGTACTGTGGTCTGACATTATCCTCGTAGATAGCTTTTAATCTCGGCTCTCCCCACCGCTTGTCATAGGCGATTCCTATTTCATCTAATTTCACTTGATACTCTTGTTTAGTCATATTGTTTTAGTTTATTCTCAATGTTACTTAAAGTCTGTTTAGCGTTTGGAAATTGATTGATGAACCATAGCCAACACGCTTTTTGTACCATTAGTTTTTCCCTTTCGATTTCTGTCATTGGTACATTGTACAGGAGTTTAACATTTATTCCGTCAATCATTGATTCCAATTCTTCTTCCAGCTTTTGGATACCCTGATGATTTTTGAGGTCTAACAAAATTGTAGCGATTTTAGCTTTCTTTTCCATTTCGGTTAATCGCTTTTCTTTATGTGGGTATTTTTCTTTCGCTGTTTGGAAATCCATACTACGGTCTTACCGACTTAGATATTTTTTGTGAACGCTGGGCTGTCCCCTGTGGTGTGCCTGACGGCTTCTCAAAAGGTTGTGCCATAGACGCTCTCTGTTCTGTCTGACTTTTTTGTGGGATATCAATAGGCTGTTCCGCCCCCTGTGGTTGTTCTATACCTGCCTGCAACCCCATTTGTTTGATACTCTCCTGTTTTGCCTTGCGTGCCATATTCTGAAGAATAATCTTTTGGTGTGAGGCAATGTAACGGAGTATTTGGTCTGACTGCCGTTTGGCTTTTTTATCAATTCCTTTCTCTTGTCCGTTTTTATCTAACTGAATATAGTTTAGATTTTCTCGGACATAATCCAACATTCTTTGAGCAAAGGCGTTATCTGCCGCCATATTGAGGTCAGGTAATTGTTCGGGATTCAACAGAATTGACTGGATAGCTTGATCTGCCTCCTCCATACTTTCTCGGTTCAATGACATTTCAGCGTCTAATGCTTGGGCGACATCGTCTTCCTCCCAGCCGGCTATCTTTAATCCAGAACGAATAACCCAATCAGGATTTAATCTGTCCGGATAAGCGGCTGAAAGCTCTGTCAATGTTTTTAACTTCCTCTGGTTCTCAACCTCGGTCAACTCGTCATCCTTTGAGCCTCCCGACACAATAACATCATCGACATCATCAACATCTTTGAAATCCATTTGGTCGAGTTCTGCGAGTTTAATTCCTGTCTTGCCTAACATTTCAATCTGTTTTGGTTTGGTTAAATGTTCCTTTAATCCCCAGAAGAACCTGTAACCCTTATGTGCGTAGCTTTCTGAATATTCCTTGTTGATTGTACCGATTCGGTCAGCTTCCTGTTGTAACTTCCCATAAAACACTCCAACCTTTGCGTCGGTCTCGGTAACGCCTGTTTCTGCGACTCCCGACTTGTTTTGAATCATCGTGTCAAAGTAATTAACAAGATTGATTGTCCCTGTTATTTCAGGAGTTTCAACCGTGATGATATTCGGGTCTTTGCCTGCGTTCCGCAGAATGACATTATCAGGCACATAGTCTTGTAATTCGTTAATATCCACCAAGGCGGCGCTATCAACAATTCTCATTGGTCTGGTTCGGCGTTTTTCGTTCTCAAGAGCGTTGTTAAGTAATAACCTCATTGCTTCGGCTACTGGATAAAAATCATCAGCGTTACCTTTCGTCCAAAAGGCATACTCATCATAATGGGTAGCCCAGGAAACGAAAGGAGTCTTTTTGTTTTTGAAAACATTGCCAAGCTCATCGGCTCGTACCCAGATTTGAGCAATCGGATCGAATAATAAATAAAACCATTCATCATCTGATTTCATTATCCACTCTGTCAGATTGACTCCTTTCTGCCCAACGAATGATGTACCCTCAATGTCTACTCCCAACGCTTTTAAACGGTTTAATTTATTCTGCACCACGGCACTGCTGCCCTCTTGTAGGGTGTCCTTGCGGTTCTGTAATAACGCAACCTGCCCCTTATCATAAACTCCTACCTTGGCTCGGTTCTGCATTGAGGTATAAGTCTTGAAAATATCCACCTCCCCGTGATAATTTCCGTCTTCTAAAAATCCTCTTGTCGGGTCGGCCACAAAAGAATAAATATCAACCACATCATAATGCGATTGATACCGATTATCTACTGACGAAGCGTAAACTTTGGCTACGCCACGACCAGACAATAGCGCCTGTTTCTTTTCTGTTCTGTCCTTGCGTCTCCAACCTGCCTTTGTTGAAGACATCTCTTGCGTCCACGCCCCGTGTACCTTTTCGGATAATATTTTCCTGTTAGGGATTTTGAATTGAAGCGTCGGCGGATTGTCTATCTTTGAATATAACAAATCCAAATGACTGGCTAAAAATGGGAAAGGGATATTAGTTATATCACTCTCGACCTCCATTATTTTATTATTATAAAGGTCTTCCATTTCACGGATAGTTTCCATTCGCTGTTTTTTTGCGTCTAGACCTTTTTCAAGTTGTTCACAAGCTATTTTTGTTAGCTCGTCGGCTTTGTTTTTTGGCAACATATTTACCCCCACTTAGTTAATTTAACATTAATCTTTTTCTTTTTTTGTTCTTGGAATGCTGATTGAGCAAACTCTAAAATGTATGCTAGTGCGTCAATTATATCATCTTTCACGCCACGAGGAAATGTAGTTAGCTGTTCAATCAGTTTTGTTTGGTCTCTTTTGAGATAAATTGTCCCTGTTTCAAATCTCGGTACTAACCCTTCTATGCGTCTAATTTTTGAAACTCCGTTATCTTTAAGCTCGGTGATTAAGAAGTATTGCTGTCTTCGTCTCATCTCGTCATCAAGGTGAGGTTTGAATGTAAACTCAAATGCTTTTTGTTCCATTCCAATGTGGTCTGGGTGCCAGAAACTCTGCAAATCAAATATCTTATTTATAACTTCTGGTTCTGTCCCTTTAAACCCCTCTGCCATACGGACATACCAGTTATTCTCTTGATCAACGCTTACGACAACTATTCCTGTTTCGTCTGCCGTCTTATTTATTGAATACGCCCTGTCTATCGCTATGTAAGTATTGACCTGTTTCTTTTCCAACTCTGCCTCCTCATAAAACTTGATCTTTTCCATTTTGAACTTCCTGTCTTCATCTGATAGCGGTTGATTCAAGTATTCTTGATAGAACTGCGACAATAAACCCTTTTCGGTATATTCTCGCTTTAACTGTTCAATCTTCTCTAAATCCATATGTTCAGCCCATAATGCCGTGCCGTCTTCTTGGATTGCCCGATAAGTCTTCTTATCCCATTCGGTATATTGGTCATCTGCTGTCATTTTCATTAACAAGCTATCGAAGTGCAGAATTGTACCAATCATCACCACCCGACCATTTTCTGACATTGACGGTATCAACGCTCCATTGAGCCAGCGTTCCAGTTTTTCTCGTCGGGCTAGGTTCTCAACTAACTCATCATTCTCTAGGTCATCAATGACTATCAAATCAGGTCGGCTCTCACGAAACTTTAATCCTCTGACTTTCATTCCTGCACCAATAACTTTAATCATTGTCTGCCCGATGACTATCTCACCCTCCGCCCACTTATCTGTTACAAGATTGCCATAAAATCCTCTTAATCTTTCGTTGGCTTCAAACTCGGCTTTTAGTGCTTCTAAAAATAAAATCGCCTGTGAATAAGTGTCGGACACTAACAAAATAAACTTGCGCTTCTTATGGACTATTTCCCACGTTAAATAAAATAAATCTATAATCGTCGATTTTGCATGACCGCGCGGCGCGGCTCGGACTATCTTATCCCCACCAGTTTCTAAAACAGAAAATAACTCTCTATGAAATCCTGCGAATGGTTTTGTTGAGTGATGACCAAAAAAGTAACTGGCAAAAGGCTCAATCCTCTTTTGGAATATCCGTGTCATCACCGCCACTTTCTTTTCTTGTGTCAGCATAAGTTGTAACTACCTTTTGGAAATCATCATCCGTTATTACTTGTGTCTGAATTGCGCCCCCGCCCTTACCTGTCAGCTCTGACCTTTTAGAGTAAGAATCCCTGCCAAGAGTTTCGGCAACGAACTTACTCATATCTGCTTTAACCTTTACTAATCCTGTATCAGTCTGTTCTACCAGCTCTTTTCCTTTTAACATTATGTTCTTTGTGTCCATTTCGAGAAACTCAACTATGTTCCTTTCGGCTAACATCAGCTTTCTTTCGTGTCCCCAGTACCTTATTTTGTCGTCAATATCTAAGTAATTTTGACTCTTCCAATTATAAATCTTTTGAATATAGTTATCTACTCCTTTTTCCTTTTCTTCGGGTCTAAGATTAGAGTAATTATTAAAAATATGTATTGCCGTGTCTTTTAGATTTTTTCCAGCCAAAATACATTCCTTGATTTCCTTAATCAATTCATCAGTTAGGTCGGGGTTTCTTCCTGCTCCAGTATTCATATTAAAAAGCCTCTTTACGACGATTATAAATATAATTTTTTCCTGCTTCCGTAAAACATTTCTGCGAACAAACTACTTTCCCATATCCATACTTCGGCGCTGTCATCTTACCACAAATATCACACTTCTGTTTCTGCTTGGCCATACTCTGCTTTTTTTGGTTTGACCTCAATCTCGGTGGACTTGATTACGCCTATCATCATTTCTTCTTTCTCATTTAGGAATAAATCTATTCTGATGTCGTCGCCCTCTTTCATATCGCCTCCGGCTTTTGCGCCAAAGGACAAAGGAGCGTGTTTTAGAATCGTGTATAAAATGCTCTGTACTAGGTGCATAAAAGATAGTTAGGGATTATATCAAGTTTAGTATTAAAATCGTTCTCCGTTAATTCTGGTGCGTCTGGGGGGCTGTTGATTAGCCGTTTCACTTCCGCTTTATCTGGAAGTAACAACCCTTGTAATCGAGCCCAAGCCATTCCCCCTCTTTGGCGGAAGCTAGGAACTCCGCAATGTCTGCCAGTAGTTTAGCTAAATCCTCGCTCATATTCTTATAAATCCATTATACATCTTTCTGCTTGTTTTTCAATGGTGGGCTATTGACAGTATTTAAAATCTATGTACAACGACCCATTACCCTGGTATACTCACGGTAATCATTGGGGTGATTTGCAGAAGGTGTACAAAGCCTTCTGTTGTTTTTTACTTGATGGACAAGCCAGGGACCAGGTTGTG
>Ga0210043_1001434_pt1 | contig 19655 bp, 23 predicted proteins | sample CryGeymet201501t_FD_183990 | JGI IMG/M metagenome (GOLD analysis project Ga0210043, IMG submission 183990) | Groundwater microbial communities from Crystal Geyser aquifers in Utah, USA - Crystal Geyser metaG 2015-01t (SPAdes) (version 2) | ecosystem: Environmental > Aquatic > Deep subsurface >... | reverse complement strand
TCGATATGAGCGATGACTCCGAAGTTACGTACTTTTTCTAGTGGATAGTCTCTTTGCATAATTTTTAATTAATTGATTTGAGAATTATATCAGGACTGACAACTTACCAAGCAAAATGAGCAAAGGCTTTGTTTGCTTCTGCCATTTTGTGGGTGTTTTCGCGCTTCTTCACTGCTTCACCTTCATTTTTTGAAGCCGCGATGATTTCTTCAGCGAGTTTTGCTGAGATCGGCTTGCCTTTCTTTGAACGAGCAGCAGTAACAATCCATTTCATAGATAGCGCCTGTCGTCTCTCTGGACGAACCTCCACAGGAACCTGATAATTTGCACCTCCGACACGGCGTGAACGTACTTCTACATTTGGCGCAGTATTATTGAGTGCGGTTTCAAAAACTTCGATAGGATTTTCTACCTTTGCTTCTGCTTTGATGATCTCGAGACAATCGTAAACAGCACGACGAGCAGTGTTTTTCTTGCCATCGAGCATAATGTAATTGATGAGTTTATTTATCTTCTCTGACTGATACTTCATATCAGGTCTGAGGTCCCTCTTTGTGTTTATTTTTCTTCGCATATGAGTTTGTGATTAGGGATTATTAGCTCTTCTTTGGCTTCTTGGTACCGTACTGGCTACGACCTTTTCCTCTTTTCTCTACACCTGCTGCATCGAGAACGCCACGAACGACTGAATAACGAAGCCCTACATCTTTTACACGTCCACCTCGAAGGAGTACCACTGAGTGCTCCTGGAGATTGTGTCCCATACCTGGAACATAGGCTGTGACTTCCATACCATTTGAAAGACGAACACGAGCGATCTTTCGGATAGCTGAGTTAGGCTTCTTTGGTGTCTTTGTCGTGACTTTGACGCATACGCCACGTTTGAATGGTGAATAAAAATAACGTGGCTTGTTTGTAAGCACGTTGAAGCTCTTTGTGAGAGCGACTGATTTTGACTTGCGAGGGGTGCTCTTTCGGCTCCTCTTCACGAGCTGGTTTGTGGTCGGCATATTTTGAATGCTAGCCCTAGATAAACATAATCGACCAGAAACATCTGGTAAATACTGTATATATAGAGTTGGAATAGCTGATTTCTTCGCAGAATCGAGGCTTGAGTATAAAATGCCCCGCTCTGTTACTCATCTATTCCCTAATAAATAGCGTCTGTGACGCAAATGAGAGAATACTATAAATAGTGACAATTATCAACTCTGGCACTAGGATAGAGCCATGACTACAGAAAACCTTCAGCAAAAACTCTGGGAAAGACATCGATCCACTCTTGGTATAGAGAATCCGCTCATTATAGATAACGAGCAGGCACTTTTTGACACACAGACAAGGTTAAACCTCGCCCAAAGTACAATAACAACAAATAGACAAGGTTTAACCTTGTCTTTAGCAAAGGCCGCACTCGTCTACCTTCCAAAATCAAAACCCCTTATCGATATGACCCTCGCTCTCGTATCAGGCATGGTAGAAAAAGATGGAAAAATTCTACTGGTCGGTGGTAATGATGCAGGTATACGCTCGGCCAATGAACTCTTTGAAAAAAACATCGGACCGATAGACCAAAAAATAGTTGGTAACCATAGCGCTATGTACGTGGGAAAAAATCAGGCACTCGGTGCAGGAAAAACTCTTTCTGACTTCCTCTCATATCAAAATGTCACATATGGAACTACAAATATCGAAGTAGCAAATCTACCAGGAGTCTTTTCGGGAGGAAAACTAGATGCAGGTACACGATTACTTCTCGATACCATTCCATACGACAAGAAAAAAATTCTCGATATAGGATGTGGTAGTGGAATGATAGGTGTCATCTATAAAAACAAATCACCCGAAAGTGATGTGACTATGTGTGATGTGAATCCTATAGCTATAGAAGCAACAAAAAAGACTGTTGAGAAAAATAAAATCGAAGCAAAAGTATTTATATCTGATGTATTTTCAAATGTTACTGGTGAATATGATCTCATTCTCTGTAATCCTCCTTTTCACAAAGGTGTTGGTACAGATTATTCATTCATCGAAATTTTTGCCCGAGATGCCAGAAAACATCTCACAAAAGACGGCAAGATGTATGTAGTCTGCAATTCATTCCTCGCCTATGAGAAAAAATTAGAGCTCGCTGGATTATCTGTCTCGGTCGCTGTCGACAATACTTCATTCAAAGTCCTCCTCGCCCACTAAGACATAAAAACTGAATACCAGAAATATTTTGTATTAAAAAATTAGAAAGATATACCTGTAATCACTGAGAAAAGCCACGGAATGAGGGGGAAAATAAATTGCCATATGAGTATCACAAAAAGTAGTACTCCGACAAATCCAAATTGCTCTATTTTCTCTCGTACTGCCATAAAACCTGCTGGTAGCAACGCAGAAATAATCTTTGAACCATCGAGGGGTGGTATCGGCATGAGATTGAATAGAGCGAGAGTGACATTGATGAGGACTATGATGCTAGATATCGTGCCGATAGGATCAGCGAGAAGACCCGCGGGAATAATATAGAATCGGATAAAGAGACCAAAAATTAATGCCAGGGCTATATTTGAGAGAGGTCCTGCGATAGCCACATAGAGTTCACCCCATTTTTGATTGCGGAGGTTGTATGGATTGTATGGTACGGGTTTTGCCCAACCAAACAAAAATCCTCCAAACATAATCGAAAAAATAGGTAATAGTATCGTACCTACGATATCTATATGTTTTATCGGATTCAATGTGAGACGACCAGCGTACTCAGCGGTTTTGTCACCCTGTATGAGCGCAGCGTAGCCGTGAGAGACTTCATGTATAACAACAGAAAAAAGCAGTATGATAAGCGAGAATATAAATTGAAAATCCATAGGGACATATTACTAGAAATCTTAAATAAAGGCATCAAATTTGCCTAACAAAGAGCCGTATGATAGCCTATGAACCTATGGCAAAGACATGTCCAATCACTAAAAAAACTTCTCTCGTCGCTGGCGGTTACTCAAACCGTACCCGTGCAACCCAGTACAATCCTACTGGAAAAGTCAGAAAGCAGGTCAATTTTCAAAACAAGAGAATCTATATCCCTGAACTCAAAAAATATATTCGTCTCTCACTCTCGACTAGTGCGATAAAAACCATCAATAAAAATGGTGCATTCGCCACTCTCAAGAAAGCGGGACTTATCTAAATATTTAAAAACAAAAAACCTGTAGCTCTGACTACAGGTTTTTTGTTGTGTAAATAAAAATACTAGCTATGGCTATGAATATATGCCATAGTCTCGTAAGAAATGAAAAAATTTATAGAAGACCTAAACCTCAAGGAAGCTCTCGGCCCTTCGAGTCCCCTCACTTGGTTTATAGTTCTTGTACTATTTCTTATTCTCTATGTGTCTATCGATATTTGGAATCAAAATCGAAAAGACAAAAAGTTTGACGAAAAATACAAGATCTCAAAGCGCGACAAATAGTCGCGCTTTTTTATTGACTCTAAATAGATGAAGAGTAGGATGATATTAGTCATGAACAAATCCATAATGATATGCACAGTAGTGTTCCCTATAAAGGATCAAACCATTCTCCTCGCCAAAAAAATGAAAAAAGTCGGAGCTGGTCGATGGAACGGATTCGGTGGTGGCATCGAACCAAAAGAGACCATTGAACAATGTGCAGTACGTGAACTCAAAGAAGAATGTGGTCTCGTGACACAAGAAGATCTACTCGAAAAAGTCGGTATCATTGATTTCTATAATGATACTGAGTGTCGAGACCCCCAATACATTGTTCATTTTTTTGTGTGCAGAGAATTTTCTGGCAAACCCAGAGAGACTGAACCGGGGAAAATGGCTATGCCGACCTGGTTTCGTTTTGACGATCTGCCTGACATGCAGGCTGGAGACAAACTATTCTTGGAGAAAATGTTGTCTGGAAAAAAGCTCGATGGATGGATCAGGTACGACAACTCAGAAACAAAAAAAGTAGTATCGTTCAATCTAGATGAACGTGAATCTTTTTAACAAAGCACTCGAATAGAGTGCTTTTTATTTCTTTGGCGCGATACTTTTTCCATCAGAAATAAATTCTATAGTACCGAGCTCATATGTTTTGATCATCGGTATACCGAGAACACTGAACAAATCGATGACTTCTTTATGTGGATGACCGTAGCGATTGTTTAGACCAGCTGATATGACGACATAGCCCGGCGACACAGTACGAACATATTCATCACCAGAAGATGTGTGTGAGCCATGATGTCCCGCTTTAAGGACATCACTCTGAAGAGTCTTACCATACTGTCTCACGAGAGCACGTTCTACGACCTGTGGTGAATCACCGTTGAGCATGACTGTCGTAGAACCATATCGAACCTGACCCACGATAGATGCTGTATTTGTTTCTAGGTACGAAACATCTTTGTCCGGATAGAGAATATCAAAAAATACTCCCCCACCTAGATTCACATTCATACCCTTGCGAGCGAGAATAGAATCTATTCCGTTTTCATTTCTCAATCTACGTATTTCATCATCTATAGCATTTCCAGATTCGACACCCGGTTCCATAAAAAGACCGATATGAAATCTCTTTATGACAGATGGTATCCCACCGATATGGTCAGCGTCAGGATGTGTTTCCAATACGACATCTATCGACCGATCATAAAATGGCATCACTTCAGATAATCTACGAATAACGATCGGACCTACTCCACCGTCCACGAGCATGTCATGACCACCCGGAGCGCGGATATAGACAGCATCTCCTTGTCCAACATCTAGGAAATAAACTCGTAAATATCTGTCTTCGTGTTTGAGATAGAGGAGATAGGAAAATACAATAAACAGAAAAACCAGGGTTAGTAAAAAATAACGATGTATACGCTGTATTTTAAACATTGCCTTACAGAATATCCAATACCGTCTATTAATTGGTAAATATATTGTATCAATGAGTTATAATCTAAGGTACTAACATCTAATCAAATTACTCCCATGAAAACATTTGAAGAAAAAAAATTTAATATCCCTGCCCTCAAAGGCATCTCGGCAAAAACTATAGAAGAACACCTAAAGCTATACGTGGGGTATGTAAAAAATGCTAATTCTGTCCTAGAAAAAATACCTGAATACAAAAAATATGCAGATACTGATACATTCTCTCCCTATGTCGTAGGCGAACTCGGACGTCGTTTTAGTTTTGAATACAATGGTATGCGTAATCACGAGGTCTATTTCTCGTCATTTGAAGACGGGGCACACCCTCTCCCTGACGGTCCTTTAAAAACACTCATTACGGAAACTTTTGGTTCACTCGATACCTGTATTACAGAATTGAAGTCGCTCGCCATGACTCGCGGTATTGGCTGGGCAGTACTCTGGTATGACAAGAACGATAATCGACTCATCACATCATGGGTAGATGAACAACATTTAGGTGAACTCAATGGCTGTACCATGATACTCGGTCTCGATATGTGGGAACATTCATTTGTTGCTGACTATCAGCCAAGTGGTAAAAAACAGTATGTCGAAGATTTCTTTTCAAATCTCAACTGGGAAAAAATAGAGGGAAATTTCAAAAAAGCATAGTCTCACTTACCACAGAGAGATGAGGTGGCGACCGGTCGTATCGACCGGTCGCTTTTTATAAAAACGAAACAGAAAAACAATAAATAACAAATACATCATTACCGTAGCAGAAAGTGGTAGTGAGAGATTGAGTGATGCAAACGGTAAAGACGCTGACAAATGTGTCACCTCGATGATATAGCCGAGTACGATATCAGATATCCAAGCGAGAGGTACAGATAACAGTGGTGATATGAAACCGACGATACCAGTCACAAAACCAGAAAACATCGCGAGTGGTACCACAGGCAAAACTAAAATATTCGACACTATCGATACGAGAGATAATGTCCCCATCACATGGAGAATATAAGGCAACACCAATATTTGGGTACCGACGGTCGTAGATATGACATCTCTCAAGGCAAATCTCTCTGTAACCCATGTGATACGAAAACGAATAATCGGTGCCACATAAATGATAGCGATGGTGGCAATGACTGATAGTTGAAAAGAAACATCAAACAATAGTATACGTGGGTTGTGTAAGACCATAAGAAAAGCTGCAAATATGAGAGCTCTTGAAACATCATATCTCCTCGATACACGTTTCGAGAGTATGAGGAGTAGGGCCATGACAGAAGCACGGACAGTGGTGGCAGATGCTCCTGTCATCAAAGCAAAAAAGATGATTGAAATCGCTCCGAGAAATGGACTAGCTGATATAGATACATACGAAAAAGCTTTCATGAGATTGTCAGCTACGATAGTCACATTGTATCCAGACAAAACGATAATATGTGATAATCCAGCTCGTCTAAAATCATCTAATATGTCTTTACCCAATGATGCTTTGTCTCCTATGAGAAGTCCGAGTAAGAGGGATGATTCTGGTTCATTGACCACACGTTCAACACTATCGGAAAAATTACGTTTTAAAGAATAAAGTCCAGCCACGATAGGATTGCCCATATTTTCTCCAACCTTTTCTATCTTTGGACGATACATGATGTATCTCACTCCGTCTTTATACAGATACGAAACATAATCAAAAATAGGTCCGCCGGAATATGTCTCAAAATTCTCAGGCAGTTTGAGAATACCAGTAAATACTATCTCGTCTCCGTATTTGTACTCTGGATATCTATTACTTATGACTAAAACATCTTCTGAAACAATCGAATCAGATGCTTTTGAAATATGTACTATAAAACGCTCTGTGGTGTCTTTTGTATCTGGTAAAGATGAGACAATACCTCGATATTCTATTTTCTCTCCCTGATATTGAGACAATTCATCCGTCTTGTTGTTTAGATCGACTCTCAACATACCGACACTAGTAAATACAATAATGAGACCCAAAATACAAATCTTTTTTGAAAACAAAACCCCTTCGTCACCACGAAATATGAAACTAACAATTATAAAAACACCACCGATGATGAAAAATAGATATTGGAGATATATCGAGAGCGACAGAACAGAAGCAATAAAAACACCAAGAAAAAAAGATAGAGTGACTATGTATAGAAACACCCGTTTCACATACCTAAGTATATAACCTATTTTACTCCCCAATCACGAGCGATAGATTCTTCATCTAAAGCAGAAAAAGCTTTTTTAAATTTTGCACCCTTGACCCCTTTTACTCGAGCTTCACATTCTGCCCATGTAGTATGTGTCTGAAATAAACCTCTTACGAGAGAGACATACGAATACGCCTTTGCACTCGAGCTTTTTTTCGATGATTTTTTTACACTCGGTCTATTTTCTGCTTTCAAATCAATAGGATATTTTGAGCTCATGCCATGATACAGATTTATAGCTATCTTGTCAGCAAAAGATGTCGCAATCTCATCACAACGCTCATTACCAGGATATCCCGCATGACCTTCGACATATTTCCAAGATATTGATAGGCCAGATGAAGCAAAAGAGAGAGCTTCCCAGAGGTCTTTGTTTACCACATCTTTTTTACCAGCAGTTTTCCAACCATTTTTCTTCCAGCCAGATACCCATGAGGTAATACCGTTTATGACGTATTTAGAATCAGTCTGTAAAATTATTTCTCCTTCGAGATTTATTTCATCGACATGAATGAGTGCATTGATAGCAGCAGAAAGCTCCATCCTATTGTTTGTCGTATGATCTTCCCTCCCACCGAGCTCTCTCACTTCGTGATCAGTACAAATGATGGCGCCCCAGCCTCCTGGACCCGGATTACCTCTCGATGAACCGTCGGTGTAAATAATAGTGGTCATATCCTAGAGTATATCAACAATACGTAATCTGAGTTCTGGATATCTTTTGAAATTAGATTTTTCCATGTGACCGACAAAGTCCACCTTCTTGCCTGCCATCGCCTTGTCCCCAAAACTCTCAGGCGTCACAAAAAATTGTATGGCTGAGAGTTTACGTCCTGATGAATCAGAAAAAAGTATCTCAGTATGATTTTTTTCTTTTCCAAAAACTTTGATTTCAGATATGAGAGAATCCCGAAATACAAAAAGTGGTTTTTCATTACCTGTACCGTACGGCGCCAGAGCTTCGATGTCACGATAGGTCTCCCAAGTGACACGTTCGAGGGTGATATCCGCATCAGCGATATCTTCAGTCTCGATAGAAATATGTCCTGCTTTGACATAAGCCTCGTTTAGGGCGTCTTCGAGATGATGTACCGCCTCCTCTGCAACAGAGAATCCACCCGAGGCACCGTGACCCCCAAAATCAGAAAAAGTCTCGTGTGCATTTTCCATGAGAGCAAAGACGCTCACCCCGCCACCTGAACGACAAGAACCTTTTATATATCCCTCACCATCTCTACCCCACAGAAAAACTGGTTTGTTGTACTCACCCGCAAAAGAGTTGGCCGCCAGTCCGAGGAGAGCTGGGCGCCATGAAGGATTACCGATGACAATGACATGTTTGTCTGAAAAATCTCTCTCCGACATTATTTTTCGTATTTCTTTTACCAGTGAGGCCACCGTACCCTTGCGTTCATTGTTTACATGCTCGAGTGTCTCAGCCAATAGACCTGCTTCTGATTCAGAATCAGTCGCCAACAATTTGAAAGCGTCTTCTGGGCGACCCATACGAGATGCCGCATTGATACGAGGGGTAATAGAAAAACCGATATCATCCTCGACAATATTTTGAGACTTGATACGGAGTTTATTGTAAAGCGCTACGAGTCCAGGACGACGAGTTTTCCTCAAAACTTTTAGTCCGTAGTAGGCAAAGACACGATTTTCTCCTGTGAGAGGCACCATATCTGAGAGTGTCGCGATACCGACCATATCGAGGAGCCATTTCTCCCAACCGAGGACGATGTCAAACTCTTTGCCGTATCTTTTCACAAATGCCTGAACACATTTAAATATAACTCCAGAACCACAGAGCATTTTTTCTGGATACATACATCCCTCCTGTTTTGGATTGAGTATGGCGTATGCTGGAGGTAATTTTCCGTGAGGTAAATGATGATCAGTGACGATGACATCCATACCGAGCGACTCTGCTATAGCTACTTTGTCTATATCAGCAATACCGCAATCTATAGTAATCAAAAGATTTATTTTTTTCTCAGCAAATCCCGCAATAGCTTTTTCATTTAAACCAAAACCCTCGTCATGACGATGTGGAATATAGTTTTCAAAATTTGTATAGCCGATTTTTTTGAATAAATCATGGAGAACTACTCCCCCAGGAATACCATCTGCGTCATAATCACTAAATATAATGGTCTTTTCATCTCCTTTTACCGCTTTGTAGATACGCTCGACCACCTTGTCCATATCTTTCATCAAAAATGGGTCGTGAGTATGGGTCTCGTAGTCGGGTGAGATAAAAGCCTGTGCTTCGCTATCGTTTTTTATACCTCTAGAGCCGAGTAGATTGGCTACGAGATCAGAAAAACCAGTCGGTTTCTCGGTCGGTATGTCTCTCACACGGTATTTCATAGAGTCCATTGTACCATCTCGACTATTGGTATAATGAATCCATGGATAATTGCATATTTTGCAAGATAATCGCCGGTGAAATACCAGCACACAAGGTCTATGAAGATGATGATTTTCTAGCTTTTCTCGATGTAAATCCCATCTCCCCTGGACACACACTCGTCATACCAAAAAAACACTATCGCTGGGTCTGGGACATACCGAATACTGGTGCGTATTTTGAGGTAGTAAAAAAAATCGCTCTGGCTCAGAAAAAAGCCTTTAATACTGATTTCGTCCTATCAAAAATAGTCGGTGAAGAGGTCCCTCATGCCCATATCTGGGTCTATCCTGACAAGGATGTAGAGGGTGACGCAAAGGATTTCGCCAAAAACCTAGAGAAGATAAAATATAATCTTTAAAGGTTCGATTCCAAACTAGAGACATGCTATGTCTCTAGTTTGGAATCGAAGCCTGTTTGAGATATTCGTGAGTACGGAGTACGATATGAATATCTCAAACATGGGTACTGGTCCTGTAAGGACTGATAAATGTACTCATGTTCCAAATCCGGCAGCCAAATCGTGATAGATTGTCGTGCCCAATATAGGTCATTTAGTAAATATTAAATAGAGCGATATAATTGGAGTATGGAGATAGCAACAACAACCTTAATCAGTTCTTTAGATTTAATCAATCTATCTAAAGATCTTGCGCAATTAAATCTGGGATATCTGGGAATTTCTGTGGCTATCTTAGGTGTGCTTGGAGGTGTTTTTGTCTATTTTAATATCAAACCTCTTCAAGAAAAGTTAAGTAGACAGGAAGAGGTCATTGGTGAATTAAAAACAGAAGCAAAGGATTTACTTAGCCAAGCAGAAACTCGGACACAAGCGTCATTAGAAGAGTTTGAAGAAAAACAGGTTGATTTGTTTTCTGCATCATTTGATCAACAAAAAAAGAACCTTTACCTTGAGGTAAATAACAAAATTCAAAGTGCAGAAACAAATATTCTAGAAAAGGCAAACTCTGAATCAAATGATAAGGATTCAAAACTAAAAGAAATACTTCTGTCAGAGATGAATAACAAAGTTCTTTCTTTAGAAAAATCACTCAATGCTGTATTCGAAGAGTATAGAAAGACAAGCGACGAAAAGTTCTCCTCATTCAGGAAGGAAACAAACTCTAGCATTAAAGAAATTGCAGGAGACGTATTGGAACTCAAGGCATATAAATATGATATGGAGGGTAAGATGGGAGGTATCATCTTCACAATCGAGGCTATTGAGAAATGTCTGAGGGACGAACCTTATCTATTGAAATTTAAACTAGAAGATTTAAAAGAAAAAATAGGCAAATATCATTTGACCCCAGAGCTGTTTATCCGTTTGAAAAATGCACTTAATAGTATTGAGTCTAAAAATAATGAACATACTACTATAATTAAAGAGATTAAAGATCTGATTACCCTTCAAGAGAAACCAGAAATATAAATTGTTTTCTGCAAAAAATAATCCCCTTACGAAACTACTGATTATTCTTCAGAGCATCGATACCTGGGAGTGTACCCCTTGCAAGAAATTCGAGCATGGCACCACCACCAGTCGAAACAAAGGAGAATTTATCGAGTAGTCCGAGTTTTGAAATAACAGCTACTGTATCCCCTCCACCAATCACAGTTTTTACACCTCTCTCTACTAGAGCTTTTGCTAGAGCCTCAGTAGCAGCGCCATAACCTTTTTCATAATCTCCGAGTGGACCATTCCAGAGCACATACTTCACATCATTGAGGAGATCAGAGATCTCTGAGATGGTACGTTCACCAGCATCATATATTTTGTCTTCTGCTATGACCGATTGAGGATTTTTTGTTATTTTCTCCATCGGATTGGCCACGACGACATCTACCGGGACAATGAGTTTTGGATTTGATTCTATATGTCTCAAATTTACTGTAGATGATGAGGTCATAGATACACCCACTTCATATCCACGCTCTTTGAAAATATCGTTTGCCAGTGCCCCTCCGACGAATACATAATCCGCGATGACGAGGAATTTTTCTATGAGAGGTAGTTTAGTATCAAATTTTGCCCCACCGAGTATGAAAAGAAATGGTCTAGATGGTGTAAAAGACTCAGAGAGAGTCTCGACTTCTTTTGTAAAAAGTGGACCGGCATATGATGAAATGAGTTTTGGTATAGAGACGATAGACGCATGATTTCTATGTGAAGCAGCAAAGGCATCATTTACATATATATCAGCCAGTGATGCCAGTCTCCCCGCAAAAACTGGGTCATTTTCTTTTTCTCCCGGGTCTTTTCGGAGATTTTCGAGAGCGATGATATCACCGTCTACCATAGTCTCGATGATTCTCGGTGCTGATTTCAAATCCTCTACAAATGCTTTTACTTCGACAAATTTAGATATATACGAAACTACTCGTGATAGAGAATCCGTCACATCATTTTCGATATGAGCGATGATGATAGTCTTTGCTCCAGCATTGCGGAGAAATTCGAGTGTCGGAAATATAGCGCGGATTCGAAAATCGTCACGGACTTCATCACCTACCACTGGTACATTGAGGTCGACGCGGAGCAATACCCTCTTGCCACGTAAATCTTTCTCCTTTGTGATTTCCTTAAAGGCTGTTTGCATACAAAATAATCTTTTTGAAGTTTTCAGGGTCTAAGCTCTGACGACCAATGAGTAGTCCGCTCACCTCTCCGTCTTTGAGTATGGCCTGAGCATTATCAAAATCGACCGAACCTCCATAGAGAACTGACAAACTCATGGCATTTTCTCGACTGGTGATTTCAGATACTGTTTTCTTTATAAAAATAATCATTTCGTGAATATCTTGAGGTGAAGGAGCTTCGTCATATTTTTTACCGATAGCCCATGATGGCTCGTATGCTACTAAAATATCTGAAATATTTTTCTTAGGAACTGATTTTATAGCGGAGATGATTTGCTCTCTCAAATCAGAGAGAAAAACTCCATGCTCGTCGCGAGATTTTTCCCCGATACAAAGTATTACCTTGAGGCCAGAATCTAAAGCGCTTATCATTTTTTGAGCTACTATTTCATTTGTATCACCTTCGGCCCTGCGTTCTGAATGACCAATTAACACATAAGACACGCCCACTGATTTTGCTTGAATAGCAGAGACACCCCCTGTATGTGAACCGTTAGAAGCAGTATGAATATCTTGTATTCCAAAAGACACCTTTCGTTTTTTACCTTGAGACAGGCTCTCTATAAATAGCGCTGGGGGGCAAACAACGACCGATACCTTGCGGACCTTTTTCGCGACTTTTTCAAAGACTGAAAACAATGATTTTGCCTCAGAAACCTTTTCTGGGTTCATTTTCCAATTACCGACTATGTAGAATTTTCCTAAACGAGACATGTCACAAGTATACCATCTGAAATATTCATCGATATATAAACAAATCCTACTCCGTTTCCTTCCAAGATTCGATATTAAATGTGTCTCCAGAAGAACCACTTGAGAAATTTAACTGAGAGAGATCTGAACTATAGACGACATCTGCGCCACCGTCGATGGTTATGTGATTTGCGATTCCGGCACTGACCGCCGCTCCTCCGGTAAACAGAATCCCGCCGTATGGAGCAGAGGCGATGGTATCGTTTGCACCACCATTTATCGTCACCGCTGGATCAGCTGAGGAGGTAGATAAAAGCATTATATGGTGATTGGTACCGCCTGTTATCTGGGCTCCCCCAGAAAGACTGATATTAGAATCTGAAATAATGACAAAACTCTTAGATGAATCAGCTGATGTCACAGTCGCACCTCCATTTATAGTAACCGAGCCAGTGACCCACAATGTGCCTGAAACACGAAGAATGCCACCTGAGCCGACACTGAGATTGCCGACTATTTTTCTAGGTCCAAGTGTCGAGCCAGTATAACCGACCGAAATATTACCAGAGGTAGTGGTACCAGAAACGGCTTCACTCTTCCAAAAAGCGATTGCACCATCAGCTATCGGTAATCCAACAAACACAGGATCAGATCTAGACTCATCACATGATTTATTATTATTTCCACCAATCTGACAATATATATTTCCTGTAGCATTTACAAAACTGACTTGTCTCGCATAGGCAGAACCCACGGACATCGTATTGTATTGATCTTTACCAGAAATACCCACATCAGCTGAAGACAAATAAATTTTAAAATAAGCATCCAACCCAGATGGTGATGTATTATTCCAACCATTATTGATATCACCTCTACCTATTTTTGCTTGGCCATTTGCATAACCCGTATTTGCAGATATTTCATAGTAATTTGATGCATTCGCATTTGCATCTACAACTATCCAATAGGTATCTCCAGATTCCAATACTGGTACAGCGGTCAATGGAATATTTATCCATGTATAGGTGGTGGAAACTAGAGATGATGAGAGTGTGCCACTCGCGATAGGATTGTAAAAATCAGGCTTACCTCCTTTTTCTTTTGTTATTTTAATTGTTGCATTAGAAGGGTTACCGATTTTTTTTATAAACAATTCTAATTTCATAATCGAAAGGTCCGTACTAGGAACAAAGCTCTGAGATAAATCTTGATTGTTTGTACTATCTCCAAATATGATTGACTGAGTAGCTGGATCAGGTGTTGTGTTTGACTGATCTAGAGACAAGGTCGATGTCCCAGCAGCTATAGCAGCTCCTGATATAGAACAACCACCGCAACCATTTATCGAACCGGTAGTATAAATATCTCCTATGATATCTACCCCTGATAACAAATCGACACCTCCAACACCGGTCTGCAAAGCATAATCAACCGTGAGTCCCGTACCCACATTTAGACCTATTTCGGTCGTACGTTTTGTACCACCAGCATCGCCACCAGACCGTATGGTCTTTGTGTTATCTCCATTATCTACCACAGAGACAGAAGCTGAGGAAGAAGCGACTGTCACTGTCTCCGTACTATCGATTGAAAGATTATTTTTTATTCTATAGACGGCATCTTCGGCCGCTGACTCAGAGGCATAATAGCTCTGTTTTGAAAATGACTCGTTCCTCACCACATGAACTTCGCGGAGCGCTCCATCAGAGAGACTGGCTACGACCGCTGCGGTCGATGCAAGAAAAAACAAAAGTGCCGTCATCACAGCGTACCCCCCTTCTTTCCTGTTATGTAAATATTTTTTATTCATAACTATTGAGTATAAGAACCACGCAATACATAAGTACCATAAAAATTTAGAGCAGATATGGTCGAAGAAGCGTTTGGAGCTACGGTCATTTCCACACGGATAGCAGTTGTTGAACCATTTAAAAATCTACGGAAAGTAAGATTTGATATATCTGTAGTAAGTGGAGTGAGGTTGCCGGCATAAACATCATTATAAAAAGATTGTACGGTGCTACTGGAGAGTAAAAAAGTCTGGGTATTGTACGAACCGTCTGATTGTTTTAAATTCAAAACAAGTTTTCCATCACTCGCTCCGAGGGTGCTATTTATCACATCGACAGATGTAGCTCTACGAATATCCCTAGAAAAACGACTAAAGGCATTTATAGCTGATGAATTAATGTCTAGATATATTCTCGATTGGCGATGTATCGAAGCGACCGTGAGAGATGTCTGTATAGTGACGAGCAAAAGCATTGATACCAATCCGACCGAGACAATCATCTCTGCCAGAGTAAATCCTCTTTCTTGTTTAAAAAGTTTCATTAGATATTTGTAATATACGCACTATACCCAGTGGTACTAGTAGCCCCTCTCCAATCCCAAGAAACATCTGACCTGAGGAGAAGAGTGTCTGGATCAATCGTCCCACCGGATGAAACAATATCATCATTCATATCTCTCATGACTTCATAGACTCTCACTGTGCGCCAAAAAACACCATCTACTATCTCAGGAGTTGTAGTCACGCCCCATGATGATTCCGATAGTTCGAGATAACGATTCTCACCAGATGGGATACTAGAAAGTGCTGACCAATTAGATGATTTTATAAAACGAAGTGCTTCTATACCCTCTTCGGCTAAAAGCTGACCTTTTATAGCCAACATATCTTTCTGATGAAAACGAGAAAGTGTGGCTAGTGTACCCATCACCCCCAGAGCGATAGAGGCGAGCACACCTGTGACAACGAGAACTTCTAGGAGAGTAGAGCCTTTTGTTTTTAAAATACTCATTATTGTACGTTTACGAGGCCACTCGTCTGAACAGTCAATGTTTTTTTCTTTGCGGAATCAGAGAGTAGGAACATTTCAATTGTACCAGAAGCCGAAGAATTACCGGTCACTCTTTCAAAGACTACAGACTGTATAGAAGATGAAGCATTTACATAACGACTGAGTGCAAACACATCATTGGTCGATGTCGATGGGTCATACGATGAACCTGTAAAAAAAGTAATACTCGTAGTTGCTATATATACTCCGTATTGCATACCACCGACCGAAGCGAGCGTACGTGCTCGAGCATCACGCAATCTCGCAGCTAGAGCTGATGTATTTGCCGAGAGAGCTTCATTTCTCGAGAGCGACGCCAAAGACGTGAGCGAAATAGCACTAATGAGAGAAATAATACCTATCACAACCAGGGTTTCTACGAGAGTAAAACCAGAAGTGCGTCTATAGAGCATCATTAGATATTATCGGTGAGCGAATAGATAGGTGATATGATCGCGAGAGCAAAAAATCCTACACCAGTACCAATAACGACCATGAGTACTGGCTCTATGATAGTCGATATATCTTTTGTCTTTTGGTCGACTTCATTCTCATAAAAAGTAGCTACTTCAAAAAGCACTTTTGATAATGTTCCTGTCTCTTCACCGACTCCTATCATCTCACCGACAAACGGTGGAAATAGATCAGTACGAGGTAAAAATAGAGATTGGACCGAATCACCTTTTTGTATTTTTTCTGATGCATCCATGAGCATCGATTTATAATGTACATTTTGTACAACATCGCTCGATATGCGGATAGCATGAACAATATCTACACCGGATGATAATAATGAGGAAAGGGTTCGTGAAGTACGAGCTGAATTTACTTCCATCACAATCAAACCAATCACAGGTATCTTGAGAAGTGATTTGTGTATAATATTTTTTCCTATTTTTGTTCTAGAAAAACTCCAAAAGGCTGAGATAAGAACAATGAGACCGACAAATATAAGAATGTAATGGTTTGAAATAAAATCACTTGTATTGAGTATGATGCGAGTTTGAAGCGGAAGTTCTACATTAAACTCTCGAAATGTCTCAGTGAGTTTTGGTACGACATAAATAAACATGAGTATACCTATTATGAGCATAATCAAAAGTATGATGCCTGGATACATCATGGCTCCACGAACTTTTTTCTGAAGAATATATGATTTCTCTAACTGGTCAGCCACTATTTGGAGAGAGCCAGCGAGATTTCCACTCTCTTCTCCGGCTGCAACCATAGCGACAAACAATGCTGAAAATGTTTTTGGATACGATTTGAGTGTCTGAGCAAAACTTTCTCCTTTAGCGAGGCGATCTTGGAGATTGCTACAAACAATTTTCATACGCTTGTCCACCATCTGTTTCTGAAGCACAGCGAGTGAACGAGCTAGCGGTAGTCCAGCGCGAAGCATCGCAGACAGATTTTTTGCAAACATGATCCTGTCAGCAATCTTTGTACCTCCAAAAGATATAGCCGATAGTTTAAAAGAAATTTTTTTATTTGACGCTTCTTTTACTGAGAGAACAGTATCCCCCTTAGCGTGCACCGTCTTGTATAAAGCAAACTTGTCTTGAGCCTCTAGAGTGCCGTCGTATTCTTTACCCTCTTTACTGACTGCTCGATATGAAAATAACATTGTGCTTATTTTATCACGCCAACAACAACCCCTCTAGGGAAAAGTTAGACTGTAAACACTACTCAGTTATCACACGTAGTACTTCTTCGATAGTCGTGAAGCCCTGAGCGGCTTTGAATATACCGTCCTCGAGCATACCTATCATGCCTTCTTTTTTTGCCTGAGCTTCTATTTCATCTGAAGTAGCTCCTTTCATTATCAAATCTTTTACCGTCGGTGACATCTTTAATACTTCGTGTATACCGATACGACTCTTGTATCCATCACTATCACCTATCGGTTTTGGCACACCGAACAAAACCTTATTCCAATCATCGTTTGGACCGATAACTTTCTCATAACGAAGTAATCCGAGCATGCGATCTAGATCTACGACTTTAGCGAGAGCCCCGAGCTCTGCTTTTGTGAGAGCTTTTCTATCGTGTTTATCATCGAGCCTCCTCACCAAACGCTGTCCTATGACAATAGCCAGAGTAGATACCAAAAGGAATGGCTCGATCTTCATATCTAAAAGACGGGGCATAGCTCCAGCTGCTGAATTTGTATGGAGAGTCGAGAGTACGAGGTGTCCAGTGAGCGATGCGTTTATAGCAAGTGATGCGGTTTCATTATCTCGAATTTCACCAACCATGATGATGTCTGGGTCCTGACGCACCAGAGAACGGAGACCTGAAGCAAAAGTAAATCCGATATCTGGACGAACCTGAGTCTGGTTTACTCGTGGCATTTGATATTCGACAGGATCTTCAACTGTAGAAATATTTACGTCAGGAGTATTGAGAATATCGAGGACAGTGTAAAGAGTAGTAGATTTACCAGAACCTGTCGGACCAGTAGCTAAAATCATACCAGTAGAGAGCTTTGTAGCTTCATGAATACGTTCGAGGTTTTCTCCGTGAAAACCAAGATGTTCGAGTGTAAAATTGCCACCACCCTCACGCAAGAGACGCATAACAGTCTTTTCTCCGTAGAAAGTCGGAAGCACAGAAACACGGAGAGATACTTTCTCACCATTTGTCTCGACTTTGAAACGACCATCTTGTGGTAAACGTTTTTCATCCAACTTTAGATTCGAAAGAACTTTGATACGTGCGGTGATAGAGGCTTCGGCATTTTTTGGCAAGACCATAGCATCATGCAACATACCGTCGATACGATATCGTACGAGAAGTTGTTTCTCCATGGGCTCTATGTGAATATCGGAAGCGTTTTGGAGTATGGCGTGTTTGAGTAATGTATCGACGATACGTACCACCGGTAAATCTTCGGCCATTTTTTTGAGATCAGTCTCCCCTGTTTCAGAGGCAACTTCTTCAGAGAGAGCCTTGAGTGTCGATGTCTCCTGTTTGATGAGATCACCAAATTCCGCCTTGAGACTTTTTTGATATTGAAGGAGAACTGAACGTATTGAATCTGTATCGGTGAGACGTGGAAGAATACGCAAACCTACCTTTTTCCTCACAAACTCTACCGCCGACAAATCATCAGTATCCAACATGGCCACTTCGAGAGTTTCGGGTGTTTTTTTGAAAGCGATTATATTGTGATTTCGAGCAATCGGTTCTGGTATGAGAGAAAGTACTTCGAAATCTATTTTTTGTCCTTTGAGATCTACAAAAGGTATGCCGAGTACATATGCTTGTACTTTTCGTAAATCATCAGCGGTTATCTTGCCATCAGAGACTAGAATGTCTCCGATTGTCTGAGATTTAGCTCGAGCTTTTTTTTGAGCTTCATCTAGATCTTTTTTTGAAACAAGACCAGAATCTATGATGAACTTTTTGAGTTGTGTCTCTTCGATGAACATAAGGTGGCTTCAGTATAACAAAATCCATACCCTCTGTATCAGAGCCTGTTGAGAATAACTTTATATTAGATCTGAATATACCTAATTAATAGTGTGCGGTACAACTTCCATAATAATCGGCATCTGAACATTCAGATACTTGCTCCCAATAATCTCCCGGTGATCCATACATCCAATTTGGTGTACATGAATACGATGAATATCCTGCAGTCGTTGCATATGGGCCATAGTAACTTGGTGGACCAGATTGAACTGTACCCGTCGACCAACTACTACCATTGTCGAAGTAAACTGTACAATCTAAATACTCTGGACCATCACTATATTCACCCAAGACTACGTAGTAGTACTTTGTAACAGCACACGCCTGTGTATTACATGATTGAGATGCGCTACCAACACAATCTGCTCCTCCATATGCAGGTGCTGGATTTGTACAAGTTCTTGTTTGAGTACCGCCACCACAAGTTGCTGAACATGTTC
>Ga0210043_1001429_pt1 | contig 19691 bp, 21 predicted proteins | sample CryGeymet201501t_FD_183990 | JGI IMG/M metagenome (GOLD analysis project Ga0210043, IMG submission 183990) | Groundwater microbial communities from Crystal Geyser aquifers in Utah, USA - Crystal Geyser metaG 2015-01t (SPAdes) (version 2) | ecosystem: Environmental > Aquatic > Deep subsurface >... | reverse complement strand
ATCGAAGTCTTTCATCGAGAGTTAAAACAAACGTGTGGATTAGCACGCTACCAGGCTCGCACGAGCCGAGCACAAAGAAATCACATTGCACTTTCGATACTCCTCATTTCTGATGAAACCATGTCAGATCCGTAACAAATATGGATATTATGGATTATAATTCACCAAATGACAGCTTAAGTCGCTAATGTGATGTAACACTGTTTTTTTGTGAAAAAATACTAACTAAGAGCCTAGATCATTCAATCTTTTTCTAACTTCAATGTCAAACTTTCAAGATTTTAGAATTGCAATATTTCCTACTGTTAACGTTAATACATGGAAACCGCAAGGCGAGATACAACGTAGTACTGTGCATAAGGATGGAGTGTGGCACTTTGGTATTCAAGCAATTATTCTTCAAAAAGATAGTCAGAATAATATTTTCACACTTACTCAAACAAGAAGTGAGACAGTCGATTTATCCCAGACTAAAGTCGATCAAAGTCTTGCTACTCAAATGATAGTTGAGGATCAGTGCGATCCAGTCAAGACGCTAAGAAGGGGATTAGCAAATGAATTGTCAGTTGACCTAGACAAATGCAGATATGTTGAAATACTTAAGGACAAAAAAAAGGTTATAACAAAAACATACTCGAGCAACCTACACGCACATAATAGAGAAATTGTTTACTTATTCTTAGTTGAGCTTGGCTCCGACGCAAAAATAATACCGAATATGTTTAAGATAAAAAAAACTGAGTGGGTCTCTTGGAGTTCTTTCGTTCTTTCATCAAAGCTACATCCGTCAAATTATACAAAAACCTTGCGACTTTATACCTATTATGGAAAAATTGTTGACGAAATTTCCCACGAAATTTGCAACTTTTTAAATCACAGCAAGGGTCACCCTACAAGCTCAAATGGAGACGTATTCAGATCAGATGAAACTAAATTCTACCACTACGTTTCGATGCATCACCTTGGGTATGATTTTATTTTGGACAGCTCGCTATTATCTACCGGAAAGTTTCAATGTAAGGTATACAAAATATCACTAGGATCTCCAGAGTCACCGAAATTTCAGGGGAAAGCTACACTTGATCGGAAAGATTTTTTTGATCCCAATGATATAGAAATACTCACATATCTCGATAATCAGCATCAATCTTCATCTGTTCCTCAATAAGTCTTCTTAAGAAAACAGACCTTGGTACCTTTTTTTCACGCGCGATCCAGTCAAGATAATGACCTATTGATGGCGAAATAAAAAAGTTGAACCTCACATCACTATTTTCTTTCGCATAATCAAGCGCGGAGGAGAGCACTGTCTCGAGATTTTTATTGTGATACTCAACTAACGTGATTTTGTCGATTTCAGCACTATCAAGCATAAATGGTTTTTTGCCATTGGTGTACATGGCGATAACTGGCTTGCCACTTATCAGTGCCTGGTTGATAAGATGCCCAACCCCAAGACTCGGAAATGTCACCTCAAAGATACATATGTCAGCTTTTTTTATGGCTCCGATTGTATTGGAGTAGTATTTCTTGCGTTGAGCATCATTCCAGGAGTAGAATGCTTCCTCGGTAACATTGCGGATGATTTGGTCGGTCAGCTGCAGTTGATTTTTGTCAAAATATTCATAAATCCGCTTAATCTCCTGAGAGTAGTCCTGCTTGGCACGAGGTGAAGTAGAAAAGAATACTTTCATATGGTTTCAGGAAGGATTATACATGATTTGGAAGATAAAATTATCAATTTTTAGTAAATTGATTTTTTATAAGCCCATCCAAGCCAGTATCGAAAGTGCAATGTGATTTCTTTGTGCTCGGCTCGTGCGAGCCTGGTAGCGTGCTAATCCACACGTTTGTTTTAACTCTCGATGAAAGACTTCGATCGCCCAACGCTTTTGTACGAACGCTTGGATCTCTTGAGCAGTTTTGTTCTCAAAACTACTGCCCACATACATCGTGTGGCCGTCTGTGTCCACAAACCGATAGACCATGATCCAACCAACCCTGTCTTGCCAGCAGTAACTAAGCTCCAGAAAAAAAAGCAAGCTTGCCTCTTGGTTTATAATTACTCACAAACCTTCCGTATCTGTTCCGGAAGTATTGTATATTGATCTATATGAACATCCACCTAATGGGTTCTTTGCTTGGTGATCAAGTTGGCTATGGCACAATAGTCGACTATCTTGAGCGGTGTGGTCACCGGCTGGTTACGCGTCACTATTTGGAAAAAAAACCTGAAAAACTTGAGAGCGAAAGTCCTGCAGATGCTGAGTTATTTTGTAAACAGGTCTATACCTGGATATCACAGGCAGATTTTGTAGTTTTTGAAGTTTCTACTCCATGTGTAGAGGTTGGCTACGACTTATCTGTTGCGCTCAACAAAAGCAAACCAGTGCTGGTTTTGTACAAGCAAAAGACAGGCGTAGTCCCCTATGGACTCAAAGGTTTGCAGGTAGAAAAATTGCAGCTTGCATCGTATACAGATGAGAATCTAGCAGCGGTATTACAGCACGGCTTGGATTGGGCTAGTGAGTTGGCCGATATTCGCTTCAATTTTCCGCTTGATGCCACAACCGCAGCGTATTTAGCTGTAATGGCACAAAAAAAGGGGGTGTCGAGAGCTGCATATCTACGGCAATTGCTTGAGAAGGATATGAGCTAGGGTGGATTGTATCGACCTTAGCTAAGTGAGAGTAGTTTTTTGTGTACTGCTTGCGTGAAGAGTGTCTGGTGTAAGCTCGCACGATAATCGGGGTTGTTGCGCTGTTTTTTGCCAAAATCTGCATCTGGCAGTGCATCGATGTGGGCATCAATTGTTTGCTGGTCTATGGTAATTTTTTCACTTTTTGCCACGGCATCGGTGATAAAAATACTTTGTAGTCTGGTCAGAGCGCGGACGGTGACTTGCTGTGAAAAGGCTTCTTCGGTCAAGTTGTTGCGTTTGATGTAATCTTGTAGTGTGACGTTGAGCTGTTTGAGTTGTTTGCGCATCTGCTCCATGTCGTGCTCAATTTCTCGTTTGATGAGGAGCTCGGGTACTTGGGGGCGATACTTTTCTGCCAGCTTGCCATAGATAATCTGGAGTTTGATAGTATCTTGTTCTTGCTCTTTTGGCTTAGTTTTTTCTTTTGCAATAGCTGCGACTGCATCTTTGAGTGCTTGTTTTACGACAGGTTTGTAACCTGGCATGCTAAATTCTGGTTTTTCAGCTATATTGGCTTCGATCACCCAATCTTGGTTTTTGCCAGAAGAGACAAGGCGGAAATCGGGAGTGGTTAGTGGTCGCTTTTTTTGTTTGGAAATTTCTGCTGTGTAGCGCTCTGGAAGGAGTTTTTGTAGTGTTTGTTCGACGACTACTTGGGTATCGAGCTGTTCTTCGGCAACAGCTGTCGGGACGGTGCCCTTGCGAAAACCAGGAATTGAGAGGCGTTTTGCTAAGCGGGTTAGGACTTTTTTGTACTCACTACTTACTTCCGCCCAGGAGAAAGTAATCTCAATAGTGGTATTGGGGATAATCAGGGGCGATTCCTGTTTTTTAGTTTTGGTTTTGGTCGATGCTGTTTTTGCCATGGCGAGCATTATACCGCACTGGTATAGTATCCTTCTGTTTATGCAAGAAACTGCGACCTTACTGCATGTTATTTGTGATTATGTAGCAGGGGGTATGGAGTTTGGTGAAATCGTCAATCGTCTTCAGTTTCACCTCGATGCTCCACACGAAGTGCGTATCCACCCCACCGAGGTTCCGTCACTCGATACTATGGCGATTGGGTTTGTCACTGCACAGTACGCCTATGCTCCCCACAAAGGAAAGATGTTTATCTATGGTAACGCTGCCCCACGCCGAGATAGCAGCAAGGCAATGCAGAGTAATATTGATCATGGTATCAAGTACGCTAGGCTGAAAAATGGAGTCAAGATTGTCAATGTCTGGTCCGAGTTTGCCTTTGGGTTTGTCAAGGATGATATTGTAGAATTTCGGGATATTGATTGCCCTGCGAGTGGCAGCCAGTTCCGCTCGCGCGATTTCTTTCCCGAGAGAGTGGCACAGATTGTCAATGGAGACATTAGTAGTCTTGGCAAAGAGCTCGCGATCGCCGATATTCCCGATATTCCAAACAACTTGATTGCCTGGACTGATGGATTTGGCAACATGAAAACAACTATGCGTAAGTCTGACTTGATCAAAATGGGTCTCAAGCCAGGACAGAGTGTGCAGGTTATTCTCAATGGCGTCAGTATGCTTGGAGTGATTGCCGAGGGAGGGTTTACTGTCGATCGCGGTGTGCTCGCGGTCAATGCAGGCTCGAGTGGCTATGACAATCCTTTTGTAGAGCTATTTCTTCGTGTGCATCGGATGAGTGAAAAAACAGCTGCTGTCCGTTTTGATTATCCAGAGGGCGCAACAGAGTTTGAGCTCAAGGCGTTGTAAGCTATAATTGAGTTCGTGGCGCGGTACCAGAGTGGTCTAATGGCGAGGACTGCAAATCCTTCGATTCGCGGGTTCAAATCCCGCCCGCGCCTCATTTCATGTTAAAATGTCAGCATGTCCACACGAATCAGAAACTTGTCAAGTTTGGTATTGCCAATTCTCCAGAAGCATAGTGTTCGAAGAGCAAGTGTGTTTGGCTCTGTATTGCGAGAGGATTTTGAACAAAGCTCCAGTGATATTGACTTTCTGGTAGAGTTTGCAGACGGAAATTATCTTTTTGATCATCTTAGGTTGCAAGTAGAACTAGAACAAAAGCTACAAAGATCAGTTGATTTGGTTGAGTATGATTCTCTCCCTCAGCGGATTAGTAATCAGGTTTTGAACTCTGCCGTTTCGATTTTATGACACAAAATCAGTACAAAAATCCACTTTTGTATCTAGATACGATGGTTGATGCGATTGAACATATGCTGCGCTATGCAAAAGGAAAAGACTTTGCTGATTATGAAAAAGATTCGCAACTCAGCGACGCAATTCATATGAGATTACAGGTCTTGGGAGAGTCTGCGAGTAAACTAGACATTGATTTTAGGGATGAGCACCCTCATATTTGCTTGGTCAGAAATACGTGCACTTCGCAATGTGATTGCTCACGACTATGCTTCTGTTAAGCCAGAACGTGTTTGGTCGACAATACAACGGGACCTACCCGATTTACTTGGACAAATTAGACAGCTTATCCAAAGGCTAGAGAAAGTATGAATTTTTCAATTATATTTGCGCTGATTCCCCTAGGACTTTTTTTCGCAGCAGCATATGGATTATTCATCGCAGTTCAGTTTGTGCGCAAGAAGTTTGGATGGCTTCCTAAACCAGAAGTTCAGGTAGGAAAAATCGAGAAGCCAAAGAGCCCCTTTGTTTTGCCTCCTGCCTTTGGACCTGCAGTGCTTTTTTTGCTTGCTGGTTACAATATTGGCCTCTATGATACGTTTATCTCCCAAAAAGTTCCTACAGTAGGTCTTGCTATTTTTTATGTATGTGTCGGCATTGGTTGGTTAGTTCTTTTTTCAAAACGCAAACTTTCGTTGGCGATTTGGACTTTGGTGCTCAGTTCTGTCATAAGCGGAATTTTACTCGTTGTACGCGCCAATGGCTTTGTACAGTTATTTAATGCTGCGATTTGGGCAATTAGTATGTTTGGGCTTTTCGCTCATCTTGTACGGACGCACACGCATTGGAGTTTTCTGAGCTTGCTCCAGACGATACTACAGATTATCCCAGCAGGATTTTTGCAAGGTCTCCTCATGATTAGCAGCATTTTTCGTGCAAGAGATAGCAAGCGCTCAGCCCTGTATGGTTGGATTAAAACAGCTGGTATTGCTATTGCTGTGTTTCTCTTTTTTGTCGGAATTCTCTCGCAGAGCGATCCAGTTTTCAACGAGATGGTCAAGGGGTTTCGAGAACAGCTATTTGGCCGAACGCTGCAGTCTGCTCTACTCTTGATCGTGGCTGGTGCAACACTTTCAGTTGTGCTGCCCAAGCAGTCTGATGAACCATGGCGCTTGCGCCTTTTTTCTTATCGTGATTCCCTCGCGATTCTGCTGACTACCCTTTTGGTGATTGGTTTATTTTTATTTGTGCAGTTTCGCTATCTTTTTGGTGGATCCCGAGAGCTGCTCGTTGCCCTCGATCTAACATTTAGCGAGTATGTACGCAAAGGCTTTATCGAGCTTTTGATCGCAACCTTTGCTGGTGGTGTATTAGTGTATCTGATGACACTTAAGCAGCGGGTGTTGGAGCGCGGTCAGGCCATGGTTACAAAACTCGCAAGCTCTGCTCTGGTTGTCGAATTATTTCTTTTACTCGGTTCAGCCCTCAAGAGAGATATGCTGTATGTAGAGACGTATGGCTTGACACGAGTTCGCGTTGTTGGTGGCTTGTTCCTGATTTGGTTGGCAGGACTTTTATTGTCACTGCTCTTTTTTGTCGTATGGAAACGGATGAAAGAACTCAATCTTTTGCGCGCAGTCTGGGGCTTGTCCCTGTTCGTCTGGTTGGCGCTCAACATTCTCAATGTGGATCGTATCGTGGCGCAAGGCGGTCCAGAACATCACGAGTACACAGATTATTACTATATTGCCAATTTATCTGAAGACGCTGCAAGTGAATGGTCAGCGATGATACAAAACATTGCGGCAGACACCGACCGTTTATTGGCAAATGATGAGTTAGATGATAAAGAAAAAGCTGAACTTGCTGGACTCAAACTCTCTCTGGTAGCACTCATGGAGCGCAGAGAAAAGTTATATATGCACCACGCGAGTGCAGATTGGGTGCTCGAAAACTATAGCTCGTTGCGCGTTGATGATCTCTACTACTCTTGGGATGGTACAAACCGTACAAAACTACCCAAACAGCTCCAGATCGCTCGTGGTTGGAGATTTTATAATGCTGCAGAAGCCAATGCGGTTCAAATTGTGCGCGAAAATGAGTCATTATTTTTTGAGACAGTAGACGCCACTTTCAGACGTATTCAGCTGTATCAGATCGAGCATGGAGTAGATTTGCGCAAACATGAGGATCGCTTACTGTATGAGTTTACCTATCCATTTATTGACATCAGATTGCGCTATAACTCGCAGGAACTAACCGATAGCACACATACCTATGGCGTGTCGCAGCTCAATGATGAAGAAAAAAATTTATTATATGCTTTGGAGCTCAGTCAGCCAAACACTATTGCCAAATTGCGAGAGCTGCAGTGTGGCGAGATAGCCACTGTAGAAAATCCAGTAGTAGTGTATGGACAGTTTAGAGATATGACACAGATTCAAGAGCCAGCTGGAGTGGTTTCGCTCGTGTCACTGAGTGATGCGAGTATGAAGCTATCAGTTGCTGTAGAGCATGTGACTCAAACCAATAGACCGATGAGAGTCTCTTTGGTACCAAGCTTAGTAAGTAGTAGTGATCGCTGTGAAGTGCGGTTTCGCGTAGAGTCTGCAGAGCAATTTGCATTTTTAACCAATGGTAGATATTAATTTCTTATTTTCCTGGCTAAACGTACTGCAGCGTGAAGTGCTTCGTCGGCGCATGTTGCTTACCAGGTTACTCAAGATAGCTGTGTGGCTTGTGGTGCTTGGCTACCTTGTTGTCTGGGGTTTATATGCATCGGGTCAAGTAAAATCGGTTGCATTGTTATCCGAGTGGGGTCGCAAGCTTGGTACAATTTCATTCGTTTTTTATATGCTGACGCTGCTACCCAGCATGGTTCGCAGACTCAAGTTTCCGCGACTTCTGCCTGTTATGAGCATTTTATTGCCCTTTCGTCGGCAATTTGGTGTTTTGATGTTTCTGACGGCTTTTGCACACCAGGGTTTTACTACCATACTGCCAAACCTTGTTTTTATCGATTTTGAGTACAGCAAGCTCGCACTACAACTGTCTGCGCACCACATTGCCGGATTTGTAGCCTGGTGGCTGCTCTTCCCGCTCTGGTTAACGTCAAATGATGCTTCGGTAAAGTATCTTGGTAAATGGTGGAAGCGTATCCACAAGCTGACCTATGTAGCCATTTTTGCGATCATGGCGCACTTGGCTTTGGTAGATCATTGGTTGTATGCAGTTGTGTTGATTGGAATCTTGTTGGCTAATGGGTGGGGATTGATGAGAAACAGGAGGAAAAAATGAGTGAAAAGTCAGAACAAATGATTAAAGAATATCGTGATAGAGCTGGTGTTGATTCTGATATTGATGTGAGAGCAACGGCTGCTGCACGGCTTTGGAGGACTGGAGAGAGAGAGAATAGGTTGGCTGCAGAGGCGATTTGGAAAGAAATAAAGTATCCAAAGGATATAATTGAGCAAATGAAAAGAGAAACTTCTTTCCCTAGATAGTTTTGGCTTATGCCGATCAAATTAGTTTTAAGTTTGTTGTTGGGCGAATGAATAGCTTGTCTGAGTCATTCCTGATCCAAGTGTGCCAATAGTTTTGTGTAAACGGCTTTTTTTTAGTAAGTGTTTAAATTAAATGATGACGCTGTCGCCGGGATTAGGTTGATTCTCTGCAGCGAGCTTTTTATAAAGTCTGCTTAACAGATCGGTCATTTCTTCAGTCGCTTTTTCAATTTCAAGTTTGATTCCTCCAAAAATTAGGTCAGAAGTAATTGCTTCTATCACTGGCTGATTATTATAACAAAAGATATATAAATGAATAATACTGATTCAGGATATAATACTCTTATGCCAAAAACCTACTACATCCATACTTTTGGCTGTCAGTCCAATAAGTCGGACAGCGAGCGAATAGCTGGCGATTATGAAGCGCGCGGGTACACTCAGGCAAAGTCGTGGCACGAGTGCGATGAATTGGTTGTGAATACCTGTGCCGTGCGCCAGCGAGCCGAGGATCGAGCCCGAGGTTTTATGCACAATGTGGTGGTGCATTTCAATGAAACTGGCACCAAGCGACCCAAGATTATCCTGACCGGCTGCATGACGCATCATGGTAACCAGAAGTTGTACGAGATGATGCCAGCGGTTGATGAGATTTTGCCCATTAACGAAGTAGGTTTTAATACTGCTGCCGTGCGCAAGGATATCAAGCATGCTTGGGTACCTATCTCGACTGGCTGCAATTCCTTCTGTACGTTTTGTATTGTTCCCTACTCTCGTGGCAGAGAGAAATCACGCGATTTTGACTCTATTTTGGCAGAAGTTACAAGGCTCGTAGCAGGCGGCACCACCGAGATCACGCTGCTCGGGATGAATGTCAACTCTTGGGGACTTGAAAAAGTTGGTATTGGTTTTCGCAAACTCATGCACGAGAAGCCTGAGTTTACCCGTGAGGAATTGCCAGACAACCAATCGCAATATTTACAACCCAAAAAAACCCCACCATTTGTGAAGTTACTGCGTGCTGTCTCGTCGTTTGATGAAATAACAAAAATTCGTTTTATGACGAGCAATCCGTGGGATTTTCACGATGAGCTGGTTGCAGAAATTGGCAGCAACAAAAAGATTGACCGCTACGTGCATTTACCCGTACAGTCTGGTAGTAATACAGTGTTATATCGGATGAATCGAGGATATACCAGAGAGTCGTATCTTAGGTTGGCAGAAAAACTGCGAGCAGTTGACCCGGAGATTGTGCTGGGCACCGACATTATTGTTGGTTTCCCTGGAGAAACAGATGAAGAATTCCAGGAGACTGTCGAACTGGCCAAGCAAGTCAAGTGGCAGGTTGGTTTTGTGGCTATGTACTCACCTCGTCCTGGCACTGCCAGTTGGCGCATTTATCCAGACGAAATTCCACACAAGGTAAAAAAACAACGTTGGGAGATTTTGGACGAACTTATCAATAAGCGCAACTTATCTACTCGTCCCATTGTAGTGTGATGCCAAAGCACCTTCCTATTTTGTCCATTTTTGGTCCAACAGGAGCAGGAAAAACTGCGACGGCTTTGGCGTTGGCAAAGTTGCTTATCGAGCGAAAAAAAGTTGGTGGTGTCGATATCATTTCCGCTGATTCTCGCCAAGTATACAGTGATATTCCAATTTTGAGCGGTACTGATGTGCCTGCTGAGTTTGTAGACTGTAGGTCGGGAGAAATCCGTCTACACGGTATTGGTATGCTCGCTGCAGATGAATCGTGGTCGCTTGGGCAGTTTCAAGTTTTGTTTCACACAGTCTACAAACAAGCGATAGAAAAAAATCGTGCGACCTTAATTGTGGGTGGTACTGCTTTGTATCATAAGCAGTTACTGCAAAGTGATCCGCTCCTGCGCGTGCAGCCAAATGAGAAGCTTCGCAGAGAGTTAGATGCCTTGAGTGTAGAACAGCTGCAAGCGAGTTTGGCCAGTGCCGATACGAAACGATTAGAGCGCATGAATGATTCTGATCGTGCCAATCCACGACGGTTAGTTCGAGCGATAGAGCAAGCAATTTCTACTAAACCAACCTTGAGAGTGTCGCAGCCAAACGCGTGCCAGCGATATTGGTTTATTTCTGTGCCAGATTCAATACTTGAGGAGCGAATTGCTCAGCGCGTGCGTAAGCGATTTCAGACTGGTGCTGTAGACGAAGTCAGAAAAGTGCTTGCTCTGTCAGCGGTGAGCAAACAACTTACTACAGCTTGTGGTTTGCTTGAAATTTCCCAGTACCTAGCAGGAAAAATTGATGAAACGATGTGTCTACAGCTTTGGACGACAAGAGAGCTGCGCTACGCTCAGTCACAAAAAAAGTGGTACTCGCAGTTTCCTGATGTTCTACAGACCGATTTACTCGCGGTGTTAGATTCAGTATACTAAGCTTGTATGAAACTTTTCTCTCGAAATACTGAGATAACTTTGGCCCCAACCAATGTACTGCAGGTTGTAGCAATGTTACTTGGATTGTATTTTTTATTTCAGATCCGTAGCATTCTTATGCTGGTTTTTTTGGCTTTTATTTTGATGGTGGCGCTTAATCCAGTGGCAAAGAAACTTGCTCGTATTTTTCGCATTCCTCGGATATTAAGCATAGTTTTTGCCTACATTCTTTTGATAACTATTCTTTCACTTTTGATTGGCTTATTACTCCCGCCGCTTTTTACGCAGCTGTATGCATTACTGCGCACGATTGATATCCCCTTCTTACAAGAACAGTTGGCTCATGCCAATTTAAGTTGGTCGGCGTCTGATCTTTCAAGCATTGCCAATCAAGTTGGCAGTTCTGTTTCTTCTGTACTTGGCATAGTACTTTCTACTTTTGCTGGTATTTTTACACTCTTTACCCTGTTTGTGTTGTCTTTTTTTATGTTGGTCGAGCGTCCCGAACTGCACAGGAAGATTGCTTGGTTTACCAAAAATAAGCAAGATTTTGTTTTGGCAGAGAAATTTCTCGACTTGCTCGAAGAGCAGCTTGGTGGTTGGGTGCGCGGCGAGGTAGTCCTGATGATTAGTATTGCTGTTCTTACCTACGTTGGCCTGGTTATCATCGGTGTACCGTATGCTGTACCGTTGGCACTATTGGCAGGTTTGCTCGAAATTTTGCCCAATATTGGTCCAACAATTGCTGCAATTCCAGCTGTAGCTATAGGCTACATTACTGGTGGTCCAATAATTGGTGGGATAGTGCTCCTTCTTTCGATTGTTGTGCAACAGTTAGAAAATAACTTATTAGTGCCAAAGATTATGCGCGCGAACGCCAACGTCAATCCATTGATTTCAATCATCTCGATCTTAGTAGGCTTGCAGCTAGCAGGCGTGATGGGTGCTTTGCTCGCGATCCCAACCTATATCACTGTTCGCGCTGTCTATAGTGTTTTCTTTCGTTCCTAAGTGAGCTATACTACGCCTGCTGTGCGACCGCACGATGGCTCGTGAAGACTTCGGTCTGTTCACGAGAGGAAAGTCCGGACAGCAGAGTACAGGGTGCTTTGTGAAAGCAAGGGATTCCGCCTCTGGCGGAATACAGTTAGAGCAACAGAGACGAGCTTTGGCTTGCCAAAGAGTGAAACGGGCAATCCTCCCCGCTGCAACCACCGACTTTCACCACAATGGAAGTACTCCCTTTCTTGGTGATACTGCCGTGGGCCACTAGATAGATCATCGCACAAACAGAATCCGGCTTACGAGTCGCACAGCACCTCAAATTTCTGTATACTATACAAAAGGAGGAACTATGTACGAATCACTTTGGAGCTTTGTTTCACAATCATTATCGGATATCGCGGTATTTTTTCCTCGCTTGCTTGGTGCTTTGCTTATTTTTGTGATTGGTGCTGCTTTGGCCAATGGGGTCCGTAAGTTTTTTGTCAAAATTCTCGAAAAAGTTCGAGTTGCCAAGATGTTGCAGAATACACCAGTTGAACATTTTTTGAAAAACGCTGAGCTTGGGCATCGTATTGAGGATGTGATTGGCAGTATTTTTTACTGGATTGTGATGCTGATTATTGCGCAGACTTCTGCCAGCGTACTTGGACTCGAATCGCTCTCTGCTCTGCTCGACCGTGTGCTTGGATACCTACCAAGTGTCATCTCTGCCATACTTGTACTGTTTATTGGTGTATTGCTCGCTGGCTTGGTAGAAGGTTTGCTCAAAGGCACACTCAAGAGTGTCAATGCTAAGAGCGCGCGAGCACTTGGCAAAGTTGGTAGTTATCTAGTTGTGATTGTGTCGGTTATGATTGCCATCTCAGAGCTTGGGATTGCACGAGAGTTTATTTATATCCTCTTTGTCGGTTTTGTTGCCATGATATCAATTGGCTTTGGTTTAGCGCTTGGTCTTGGCGGAAAAAATCTGGTTGGTAAGTTGCTCGAGCGTTGGTACGATGATATCTCTAGCACAAAATAGTTTTTTTGTATGACTATTTTTCAAAGCATGATCCTTGGTATTGTCCAAGGTGTAACGGAATTTTTGCCGGTATCAAGCTCTGGACACTTGGTACTTTTTGGTTCGTGGTTGGGTATTTCTGAAACAGGTATTTTATTCGAAGTTTTGTTGCATGCGGCAACTTTGGGGGCGGTGATGGTATTTTTTTTTCCTGCTTTGCGGAGTCTTACCATTGCCAAAATAGGTTTGCTTTTATTGGGAACTATTCCCGCTGCTGCGGTTGGATTGTTGCTTAAATCGCAGATTGAGGTGTTATTTGATTCGATAACGCTCGTGGCTTTTGCATTATTAATTACTGCTGCTATTAACCTTGGTATTGGTTACTACGCAAAACGGGCGCAAGACAAAACAGTAGACCGCAGCAGCGCTGTTTTTATTGGTTTGGCACAAGCGCTTGCAATAACTCCTGGTATTTCTCGCTCTGGTAGCACCATCTTGGCCGGACTTTCTTCAGGATTATCACGAACTGCCGCTTTTGAGTTTTCCTTTTTACTCTCCATCCCAGCTATTGGAGGAGCGCTGTTGTTGTTGTTGAGAGATGTTGCGAGGGCAGAGGCAGTTTTGCCACCAGTGGCACCGATGTTTGTAGGATTTATTGCGGCATTTTTGACAGGCTTGCTGAGTCTGGGACTGCTCAAAAAAATGTTGCTTGGCAATCACTTTATTCTTTTTAGTTGGTATACGGCCAGTGTGGCAATTGGAGCATTGATATTGGAGTTTGGTTTATAGCAAGCTAGCGAGCTTTGGCAAGATGGAGTACAACCAAACAGGTTTCACCAGCATAGGCTTGGTAGTAGTCACACTCGATAGCAATACCCATATCTTCGTATGCTGCCTCGAGTAATTGTTGGTTGTGTGTTTGACTGTTTTGCCAGTTGGTAAAAGTCTGCCAAGCGCTAGTTGCGCCGAATGCTAAATTTTCGCCTGCTTGTGCATATTGATATCCTGCCTGAGAAAAAAATTGCCATGGCGGATAGTTATTAGCGTCACCGTGGCGCCAGTATTTTTTTTTGATCATGTCATCGAGTTTGAGCCGAGCACTTTGCTCGAGTGCAGCATGAGCAGATAGTGGCGACAGAAAGTTTTCTCGTCTGTAGCCATTGATAAGACCATAGATTTTGTCAGCAGTTGGTTGTTTGGTTGTTGTTTGTGGATTTCTATCCTCTGTATTCACACCGAGAACAGGTGGAGTACTCGATTCTACGGGAGCGAAATGGGGATTAGTTTTGAGATACCACAATCCGGCAGCAGTGACCGAAATTGCAAGGCTGAGTAGAATCCCAACTATAGTTCTCGACACACTTTGAGTGTAGCATGATTAGCCATTTTGCTCTGGGCGGTACTGGAGTGCTTCGGTAATATGTTCGGTGGTAATGACGCTTTCAGCTGTTAGGTCTGCGATTGTTTGGGCAACCTTAAGCACCTTAAAGTGACTGCGAGCAGATAAGCCAAGTTTTTCTCCGGCCAATACTAGAATGTCCTTGGCATCATCTCGTAGTCTGCAGTATTGTTTTGTCTCTTTACCATCGAGATCGCCGTTTGTCGTAGCGCTTGTTTTTGCCAGTCGATTTCGCTGAATTTTTCGTGCTGCTGCGACTCGTTCTCTGATTTTTTTTGAACACTCACCTGGTTTGGTTGTTGTGGCAAGTTGTTTGTGACTGACGGCACCAACCCGGACGTGCACGTCGATCCTATCGAGTAGTGGACCAGACAATTTATTTTGGTACCGATCTCGTTCACGCAGCGTGCAGCGACACGGCTTACTACTACCCCAGTAACCGCAAAGACAAGGGTTGGAAGCTGCAATCAGCATACAGTTGGCAGGATACTGGGTTGTTCCAGTTGATCGGGTTATGGTAACCATTTTAGTCTCAAGTGGTTGGCGAAGTGCCTCCAGGGCAGTGCGCGAAAACTCAGGAAACTCATCAAGAAATAGTACGCCATGGTGTGCAAGCGAGATTTCTCCTGGCAGGAGCTGTGTGCTGCCGCCAGTGAGACCAACCGCTGTGGTTGTGTGGTGTGGGGCGCGAAATGGACGAGTAATGACAACTCCCGCTTGGGTAGTAAGTCCTGCTACTGAGTGAATCATCGTTACTGCAATGCTCTCATCGAGACTTAAGGGTGGCAAAATGCTAATAGCAGCTTGGGCCAGCATGCTTTTGCCCGCTCCCGGTGGTCCAACCAGGTGAATATTGTGGTTGCCAGCTACCGCAATCTCGAGTGCTCGTTTTGCAGCGACTTGGCCAATAATAGAAGCAAAGTCTGTGTTTGTCTTATTTTTGGCGAGCTTGAGTGGTTGTGTGGGATGTGGTGTTAGTTTGGTTATATTTCCACCAACATCGAGCAACTGGCGTAGATTACGAATTGGTCGCAAAGTAACAGACTCCAAAAAGCCAACTTCTGGCAAGTTAGCAGTGGGTAAAATGACTTCTGTCATACCAAATTCTTTTGCAGCTAAAACAAGCGGCAGGCAACCACGAACAGGTTTGAGCTCTCCGTCAAGAGAAAGTTCTCCAACAAGCAAACAGTTATCTGGCAGTGGTGCGATTTCTCCGTAGAGTTGCAAGAGACCGGCAGCTATGGCAAGTTCGAGTGTGCTACCTGATTTTTGCAGATCTGCTGGAGCTAGATTGACAATGGTTCGCCGGGCTTTGATACGTACGCCACAATTGAGTAGCGCAGCAGTAATTCGCTCCTTTGCTTCATCTACTGCCTTGCTAGCCAAGCCAATAATGATAAATTGTGGAGTACCCTGAATAGCATCGACCTCGACCTCAATGAGTTGTGGCTTAAGTCCGATGAGGGTTGCACTAAGTACGCGGGTAAGCACGCACTCAGCATACGAATATTTGCTTACAGCAAGTGTAGTATCAGGCAAGGACTACTTGTTCGACCAGACGATTGCAGTAGCCAAACTCGTTGTCGTACCAGGAGATAATCTTGATCAGATTGCCACCAATGACATTCGTAAGCGAGAGATCGACAATGGATGATTCACGACGACCTTTGATGTCACTCGAGACGAGCGGCTCATTGGTTACCGCCAAAATACCGCGCCAGCGTTCTTGCTGAGCTGCCTCACTCAAAATGGAGTTTACCTCCTCAATTGTAGTGTTTCGTTTGGTAATAAAGACCATGTCGGAGAGAGATCCAGTCGGAGTTGGTACGCGAACAGCAATGCCATCAAACAATCCTTGGAGTTCTGGTATCACTTCGGTAGTTGCAATTGCGGCACCTGTCGAGGTAGGAACAATATTTTGACCTGCACTACGAGCTCGACGCATATCTTTATGCGAGTTATCGTGCAAGTTTTGGTCGTCAGTGTACGAGTGTATGGTGGTAAGACTTGCCTTCTCCACTCCAAGTGCGCTGGCAATAATTTGGGCTACTGGTGCCACACAATTTGTAGTGCAGGAAGCATTTGAGGTAATGACATTTTGGGACGCCGACTTATTGACACCAAGTACTGAAGTCGACACAGCCCCACCTTTACTCGGTGCGGAGAGCACAACACGTTTGGCACCACCTTGCAGATGGAGCGAGGCCGTCTCTTCGGTCAAAAATACCCCAGTTGACTCGATAACAACTTCGACATTGTTGGCTCCCCAGGGGATTTTGGCCGGATCACGCTGGGCAGTAATAGTGATATTTCTATCGCCAATAGTGAGGGTGCCAAGCACAGGATTTTCGTCACTAACATTTGTTTTTGATTGTTTTCGTGCAGTGTATATTGACTCCGTAAATGGTCCATAGTTGGAGTCATATTTGAGCAAGTGTGCCCAGTCCTCTATATCCATAGAGCCAGAAGTATTGATAACTTTCAGATCCAACTGATCTTTGTGATGTAGCCACCAAACGCGAAATGAGGTACGACCGATTCTGCCAAAGCCATTAATACCAAATGTGCGTAAATCTGCCATATACTCCTTTTATCCTACGAGTTGTGTTTGTACATTGTTGCTGACGTAGGTGCCAATATCTTCACCTTCTACAGCCTTTTGTAAATTATTCTTTTTGAAAAGCTCAAACACCATGACAGGCATGTCATTTTCTTTTGCCATTGCCAATGCTGCTGTGTCCATTACCTCGATGCCATCGAGCTGTATTGCATCGGTGAAACTGAGAGATTTGAAGCGTTTTGCTTTGGGAAATTTTTTTGGATCCTGCTCATAGATACCATCCACTTTGGTTGCTTTCATCAACACATTGCATTTGAGTTCGAGTGCGTGCAGTGAGGCTCCAGTATCGGTAGTGACATACGGCACACCAGTACCGGCTGCCAGAATTACGACGCGGCCCTTTTCCATGTGGCGCATGGCTTTACGACGGATGAAGCTTTCGGCAACTGCTGGCATTTGCAGTGCCGACTGGACACGACTTGGCACACCTGTTTTTTCGAGAGCGTCTTGCAGTGCGAGTGCATTCATAACGGTTGCGAGCATGCCCATGTAGTCTGCAGTTGCGCGCTCAATTCCATTCTTGGAGCCAGCAATGCCGCGGAAAATATTGCCGCCTCCCATCACTAGGGCGATTTGCACGTGCTTGATGTATACCTGCTTGATTTGTTCTGCGACCTGCATTGCTGCTTTAGGATCAATGCCGTACTCTCTACTACCCATGAGTGCTTCTCCACCCACTTTGAGCATGATGCGTTGAAATCGTGTTGCTGACATACAAATCCTTTGTGCTTATCTTGCTACTTTTGCTTTAAGACGAAGTAATTTCCAACGTAGTGAGTCGCCAATCTGATATATTTTATACCACAAAGGATCGACTATGAGGTCGTAGGTTCCGACAAATTCCATGAGTGTACCGCCATATCCCTTTTTGAAACGATGAAACCCAAACCAAGGGTGGTTTTTGTTTGGATCTGGTCCCAGAGAACCCCAAAGATCAAATGTGTGGCAACCGGCGAGTTTTCCGAAGCGAATCATTTCCCAGAGCATGAGGTTGCTAGCCATAACATCTCGATGTAGGTTGCGAGAGGCGCCGTATGGATAGTACAAGACATTGTTAAACTTAAACATAATCCATGATGCTAGTGTGTTGCCGTTGTAACGTGCTTCAAAAATGCGCATCATGCCAGATTTACTCAGTTCTTGCCACATGGTTTTAAAGTAGTTTGGTGAGTGGGCATAAAATCTTTGGCGTTTGGTAGTTTCTGCCAGAATCGTGAGGTGTTCTTCAAGTCCTGCCTCAGTCGAGTTTTCTTGTATTGTGACGCCTTTTTTGGCAGCGAGTGCAACGTTATAGCGTGTTTTGGATTGTAGATTGGCGTAGAGCTCTTCTTCTGTTTTTGTTAGGTCAATCAGAAACGTATACTTGGTAAACAGCGGTTTGCCCGCTACTGCTTTGTGGTTTTCAAGAAATTTTATTATCGTACTATGGGCACTAAGAGCCTCGACTGGTTGAGCGATATTTGGTTCGAGTTTGATAGCTACCGCATTGTGCGACTCAGCTAGTTCTTTTAGCGAGCTGAGTTGTTCTTCGTCTGGCAAGTAACCTTTGGGCAGGTACCCCATGGTGCGCTCAATAATGGGAATGCGATGAAAGGTGACTTGAAAAGCTCGGACGAGATTACCATTTTCAAAGACGCCAACACGTTCAAGTTTGACACCAGTCTTTTTGCGAAACTCACCCCACTCCCAAGATTGAAGTGGATGTGTGACTGCTTTGTTGTAGAGCGAATGTTCTTCTTCTCTGAGTTTACGCAGGAGCATATGAGTCTGATTATAGCCCAGGCTCAACTATCAATAAAAGCATCAATACTCATTTTACCACTAAGCATATCGTCTATCATCTCTTCATCGACCACCAGCGTGCGCTGATCTACTAGCGGAATACTGCGTTGTGTCGGGTAGTCGCCCGTTCTACCGTCATCAATTTTTTCGAGCAAACTTTGGTCAATGTCTGCCAAGAACCTACTTGGTAGGCGTGTGTGTCTCATACCATATTGATAACGACTGCGGGCGCACGAGAGAAAGAGTCGCTCTTTTGCCCTGGTCATGCCGACATAGCAGAGTCGTCGTTCCTCCTCTAATTCCTCTGGGTTAAAGATAGAGCGCGAGTGTGGCAAGAGTTCTTCTTCTAGTCCAACCATAAACACGACAGAAAACTCCAGACCTTTGGCTGCATGCAGGCTCATTAGGCTGACTGAGTTATCTTGTCCTTGAACATCACCATCAACAAATTGTTTGTCCTGCACGAGGGCAACGTTTTCCAAAAATTGCGAGACAGTCTCGAACTGCGCTGCGACGGCCACGAGTTCTTCGAGGTTTTCGAGTCTTGTGAGATCTTCTTCTACTTCTGATTTATATTTACCGAGGTATGTGGTTGCTGCAAGCACTTGTTGGAGAAATTCTTGAGGTGCTTCGGCACTTAGTTTTTCCAATTGCTTGCGACTTGCCTCCAATGCAGCCAATCGTCGCTTGCCGAGTTTTTTGGCGCGCTCTTGACTTACCTCATCAAGCGGATTGACAATCACACGTGCATAGGCCAGCAAGTCTTTTACTTCTTTGCGCTCATAAAACTTCACACCGCCAACCAAGTGATATGAGATGCCAGCTTGCAGCAAGGCTTCTTCAAAAAGGCGAGACTGGGCATTAGTTCTATACAGCAAGGCAATTTCACGAGCGGGATATTTCTGCAGTTGCTCGCGCATAGACTGAACAATGTAAGCTGCCTCGCTCTCACCTGTTTGAGCGGAGAGGGTAATGATTTTTTCTGTACCCTCCTTCTCACTCCAGAGGGCAAGTATTGGGTGCAGCGTGTTTTTGGCAATAATTGCAGTCGCAGCGTCGAGAATGCTTTGAGGCGAACGGTAGTTTTGCTCTAGCTTGTATTCTTTGATGTTCGGGTAATCTGTTTTGAGCGCCAACATGTTGCGATAATCT
>Ga0210043_1001425_pt1 | contig 19765 bp, 21 predicted proteins | sample CryGeymet201501t_FD_183990 | JGI IMG/M metagenome (GOLD analysis project Ga0210043, IMG submission 183990) | Groundwater microbial communities from Crystal Geyser aquifers in Utah, USA - Crystal Geyser metaG 2015-01t (SPAdes) (version 2) | ecosystem: Environmental > Aquatic > Deep subsurface >... | reverse complement strand
CCGAGGGGGCCGGTGGTATGTTGCCTGTGGGCCGGTCCTGGCTCCCCTGGTCCTGGTGGGCCACGCTGGGGGGAGCCGGGGCCGGTCCACCCCCACCAGCGGAGCCCACCATGCCCAAGCCCGAGATCACCGAGACCACCACCACCGCCGGGGCCGCCGCCTCGAGCTCCCCGCCGCCCTTCCCCGAGACCGCGCCAGGTGAGATCGTCACCGACCTGGTCCTCGAGCGGGTGAGCCTGGACGAGCTCGGGGGAGTCCTCCCGGCCTCCCGGAAGGCCTACACCTTCCACCGCCCCAACATGGGGACCATGAAGCGCCTGGGCCAGCTCCAGGCCGATCCCGAGCTCAAGCGCCGCCCCGGCCTGTGGGTGACCTTCTACCTGGCCGCCGCCCTCCAGGAGCTGGACGGCCAGGACATGGGCCCGCCCGTCCGAGACCCCAAGGGGGCCAACCTGGTGGGCCAGCTCCCCGCCGGGGACGTCCTGACCCTCCTGGTGGCCTGGACGCACGCCCAGCACGCCCGCCAGGGGGTGGAGCTGGGGGGCGCCGGGTGCGGGGCCTGTGGCGCCTCCTGGGCCAGTGTGCGGGTCAACCTCGGGGAGCTCGAGGTCCTGGCCGTCCCAGCCGGCTACCCCGGCCGCCCGGTGGCCCGGGTGGGCCTGTGGGAAGGGTTCGCCCTCCACGGGAAGGAGGCCCGCGCCCTCCTGGTGGAGCCCCCGACCTGGGCCGAGTCCCTGGGGGCCCTGTCCAAGGAAGCCTGGGAGAATCCGGCCGCCATGCGCGCCGCCACCGTCCAGGGGGCGATCAAGGCCGCCGACGTCATGCCCCGCCTGGGCCGCCTCGGGGCCGAGGCCCTGGACGAGCTGATGCCGGACGATCTGGACCTGATCGATCAGGCCCTCGGCCGGATCACCGCCTCGGTGGTCCTCGAGCTGGTGGTCCCCTGCCCCGAGTGTACCGCCGAGAACGTGACGGTCCTCCCCTGGAAGAACCTGGGTTTCTCCGGTGGTCCTGCCAGGGTGTGAGCCCCGACGACTGGCGGGGCCTGTTCTACAAGCTGGCCCGCCACCTTCCCGGGCTCGGGGGGGTGGCCTCCTTCGATGCCCTGGAGCTGGTGGAGGTCCTGGACCTGTCCAAGCGCCTGATCCGGGACCTGGAGCGGGAGGCCTCGGCCTGGAAGGTTACCCCTTGACCGTGAACCCCTGGAGGACACCGTGAGCCTGATCAAGCGTTGGGGCCTGGGGGTGGATCTACTGTTCGAGGCCCGGGACGCCGTGGTCAACATGACCAGGACGCACCGAGCCACCGCCCGCCTGGGCTCCGAGTTCCGGAACGTGGGCGCCGCCGCGTCCGACTTCGCCGGGAAGCTGGGCCAGGTGGCTATGGTCCTGACCCCGATCGCCTTGGCCTTCGGGGCCGCCGTCGGGAAGGGCTCGGCCCTTGCCGCCGACCTGGAAGCCCAGGCCTTGACCATGCGGGTCCTCCTGGGGGACGGGGCCAAGGCCGAGGCCCTGATCAGCCAGATCAGGGAAAAGGCCGCCGCTACCCCGTTCGCAGAAGGTGACCTACTCGAGGGGAGTAAGCGCCTTTTGCGTCTGACGAAAGACAACGTCAAGGCCAACGGGGAGCTCCTGGACACCGCCATGACCATGGCCGCCCTGAACCCCACCAAGAACGTGACCGACGCCGTGGAAGCGATCCTGGACGCCGCTGGTGGTGGTGGCTTCGAACGGTTGAAAGAGTTTGGGATGGCCTTCCGCGCGGAAGACTTCGCCGCCGCCGGCCGGCCTGGTGGGGAGGCCTGGGGGAAGGCCATCACCGAGGCCATGACCGCCGAGGTCACCAAGCTGACCCGGGGGGAGGACCTGGTGGGCGCCCTGTCCCGGACCTTCACCGGCCGCCTGTCCACCTTTAAGGATGCGATCACCAACGGCCTACGGACCTTCGGACAGGTGATCAACGCCGAGATCGGCCCGATGTTCGAAGGGCTGACCGACTGGATCAAGGGCCTGGAGGCACCGATCCGCCAGGCCGCCGAGGGCCTGGCCGGCATGTTCCGGACGGTCCTGGCCATGGCCCGCCCCTGGATCGCCCGCCTCCTGGGCTGGTGGGACCAGCTCGGGACTGACGGCCAGGCCATGATCTTCCAGGTGGTGATGGCCGTGGGCGCCCTGTCCGCCGTCCTGCTACCCGTGGGGGGGCTCCTGGGGGCCGTGGTGTTCGCCGTGTCCTCCCTGGTGGGGGCCGTGGCCGCCGCCTGGCCGGTGATCTCGAGCCTGGCCGGGGTGATTGCCGCCGCGATGGCTCCCGAGATCCTGATCCCGGTGGCCCTCGGCCTGGCCGCCGTGGCCGCCGCCGGGGTGGCCCTGTTCGCCGCCCTCTCCCAGGAGGGGGAGGGCCCGCTGGACACCCTGGGCCGGGTGGCCGGCCTGGTCCGGGGGTTCCTGGTGGACGCCTTCGACCGGGCCCGCCAGGCCTGGGAGGCCTTCGCCGGTGGGTTCCTGTCCACGTCCACCGGCCTGGGGGACGCCGTGGCCCGGCTCCGGGACGCCTTCGCCCCGATCGCTGACAAGCTGGCCGAGGTTTGGGCCCTCATGGCCGGCCGGGACGGGACCGCCGCCCTGACCATGTGGGACATGATCGGCCAGGCCGTGGGCTTTGTCGGGAACGTCCTGGTGGACAAGGTGGTGGCCGGCCTCGAGCTGGTGGCCACCGTGATCGACGTCCTGGTCCTGGCCTGGCGCCCCTTCGCCCTGGCCCTGGACCAGGTGATCCAGGGCCTCCTGGGCCTGGTGACCGGGAGCATGACCGCCGAGGACGCGATCCACGTCATGCTGAACGGGGTGATCGGCGCGATCGTCGGCCTGGTGAACCTGGCCTTCCAGGTGATCGCCGGCGCGATCGAGGCCGTGATCCGCCTCCTGGTGGTCAACTTCGCCGGGATTCCCGGGATGGAATCGATCCTGGGGGCCACCGGGAACCTGGGGGCCGACGCGATCGGCCGGGCCCGCCGGTCCTTCGAGGAAGCCACCAGCAACGCGATCGCCGGGATGGACCTGGCCGAGAATCGCCGGACCAGGGCCCAGGCCGGCCAGGCCGCCCCCACGATCAACGTGGCCCCCGCCGTGGTGGAGAACACGGTGAACGTGGACACCACCGTCAAGGTGGACGGCCGAGACCTGGCCAAGGCCCAGGGGGCCGCCGGGGTCCGCTCGGCCCAGCGCCAAGGGGAGAACATCCCCGCCGAGGCCCGAGGCCGCATCCTTCGGGGTGGGGTGATCCGCTCCCTGCAACCGTCCGAGATCCTGTGAGGTAGCCGTGGGCCTGACTGACCTGGTGAAGTTCAACGCCTGGACGGTGACCAGCCTGGACGCCGCGATTTCCCTCGATCTCGAGGGCCAATACCAGCCCGACAACGGGGCCGAGGACTCGGCCCCCCCGAGCCTGTCCGAGTCCTCCACCGTGGGGAGCGATCGCCCGGCCGTCCAGTGGGTGGCCGGTGGGAAGCGGGTGGTGAAGATCCGATCGTCCTTCGTGAGCTACCACCAGCTCGACGACATGGCCCCCAAGCTCGAGGCCCTGGCCAAGCTGGACCGGAAGGACCCCACCCTCGGCCGAGCTCCCCGCCTGTCCTTCCAGTGGGGGGATCTGGCGATCGAGGGCTTCGCCCAGGTCCGCAAGCGGATCGTCGGGTGGTGGCCGGTCTCGGGGTGGCCGACCCGGGTGGACTTCGAGATCGAGATCGTGGAGGCCTTCGCCCTGGACCTGGACGGGACCGGGGGATCCTCGAGCTCGGGGGAGACGCAATTCCTGACCCTGGCCGAGGGGGAGACCTTCGAGACCCTGGCCGCCCGCCACCTGGGGAGCGCCGACCGGGGGGACCTGATCCGCCGGATCAACCCCAAGATCGCCGCCGGGGAGGCCGCCGGGGACCGGGTGAAGGTCCTGGAGCGTACCCACCCGGCCATGCTCGGGACCGTCCGGCCGACGTCCCCGTCCTTCCTCGGCCTCGAGGTGGGTAGCTCGGGGGACGTGTCCGCGATCCTCGAGGACCTGGCCGCCTCGAGGGGGACCACCACCCCCGGCCTGGCCTGGGCCCGCCTCCCCGAGGTGGTGTCCGGGGAGGTGGGGTAGACCATGCCCGAGAATCTGGCCCCCACCTGGGACGTGGTGATCAACGGGTCCATCCCCCTCCCCGAGGGGGTCCGGGCCCTGGTCCAGTCCCTCGAGGTGGAGGCCTCGGTGGACGGTTCGGACGAGCTGACGATCAAGGCCCTGGCCTATGACCCCACCGGGACCGTGGGCGCCAGGTGGGCGATCGTGGGCTCCACCCTCCTGGCCCCCGGTAACTTCCTGACCGTCTACGCCGGCTACCAGGACGGGGCCGGGCTCAAGTGTCTACAACGGTTCCGGGTGGTCTCCCAGGAGGTGGACTACCAGGCCGGGAACGTCCCCACCGTGACGATCCGGGCCTACTCGAGCCTGTCCCGACTGGCCGAGGCCACCGACGCCCGGGCCTGGGAGGGCCCGATCGCTGACTCCACGATCGTCCAGGAGCTGGCCGAGGCCCACGGCCTCGAGCTGGACGCCGACCCCACCGAGGAACGCACCAAGGGCCGGGTGAAGCCTCGGGGGGAGTCCGATCTGCTATTCATTCGGAAGCTGGCCGTGGCCGCCGGCTACGGGCCGCCGGTGGTCCGCTGGGACGACGATCGGAAGGTGGACGTCCTGACCTTCAAGGCCCAGTACGTGGACACGTCCAAGGCCCTGACCTTCACCCTGGACCCGGTGGAGGCCGGCGCCGACCTGGCAAGCGGGAACCTCCTGTCCTTCCGGGCCGCCCTGGACCTTCACGGGGTCCCCACCCACATCCTGGTCATGGGGTGGGACCCCGCCGCCCAGGCCCCGGTCGTGGTGACGATGGCGATCGGCGCCGAGGGCCAGGACCCGGTGATCCTGACCGGGGACCAGGCCAAGGGCTACGGGATCACCAAGGGGGGATCCGCCTTCCAGGCCAAGGCCCTGGCCGACTCGGACGATCCCCGGGATCGCAAGCTCGAGACCCTGGCCCTCCCCTCCACGGTGGACACGGTGGAGGACGCGATCCGGTGGGCTACCCGCTGGATCAACCTTCGGAACGCCGCCTTCCTGACCGGGGAGGCCACGATCCTGGGCCACCCCGACGTCTGGACCGGCCAGGTCCACCGCTTCCAGGGCCTGGCCGAGATCCACGTAGGCCTGTGGGAGCTCCTGACCGCCCGCCACCGCTTCGGGCCTGGTGGGTACACCGTGAGCCTTGACCTGGGCCGGGTCCTCGAGGACCAGTCCGAGCCCGAGGAAGCATGATCGACGCCGCCGCCCGCTACTTCGCCGCCGTGGTCACCGACAACGCCGACCCGGACGAGCTCGGCCGGCTCCGGGTGATCTGCCCCGAGCTCTACGGGGAGGACGGGGCCACCGAGTTCCCCGGGTGGATCGCCCCCCGGGTCCCCGCCGGCGCCGGGCCGGCCTCGGGGTGGTGGTTCGTTCCTCCCGTGGACGCGATCGTGGCCCTCGAGCTGACCCCCTCCGGGGAGCTCCGGTGGACCGGCTCGGGGTGGGGCCAGGTGAACACCGTCCCCGAGTTCCTGGCCGGCAACTACCCCCGCCGCTCGGGGTTTACTTCGCCCGAGGGGGGCCATACCCTGGCCCTGGACGAGGACGCCGGCCTCCTGGTCCTGGTCACCGACCCGGCCGACCCGGACGGGCCCGCCTGCTACCTGTCCCTGAACGGGGAGGACGGGGAGGCCAAGATCGGCCTGGCCTCGGGGGCCCTGTTCCTGGTCAACGGTTCCCAGGTGGTGGCCATGACCCCCGAGGGGGACACCCTGGTCCTGGACTCGGCCAACGGGATCACCCTGGCCCACCAGGGGGGCGCCGAGTACCTGGCCCTCACCGATGGGACCGCCGCCCTGGCGGGAACCGACGTCCAGATCACCGCCGGGACCGCCACGGTGACCGCCAGCGCAATCACCCTGACCAGCGATCCCGCCGGCCTGGCCCCCACCGAGCCGGTGATCCTCGGGACCACCTTCCTGACGGACCTGGCCGCCGCCCTCCCCGAGCTCCAGGCCGCCGCCACGGCCTGGGGGCTCCCCACCGTGAACACGGCCACCCTGATCGCCAACCTGGCCACCGCCCTGGCCGCCGGCGCCCCCTACCTGTCCACCGTCACCGCCACCGAATGACCCCGAGGCCGGACCATGCCGCTCCCCACCGCCTCCACCCTGGCCGCCTCGATCAAGGCGACGTGGGCCTCCAACGATCCCACCGGGTTCGGGGCCCTGTCCGCCGACGAGCAGAACACGATCCGGGACGCCCTGATCCTGGCGATCACCACCGAGGTCCTGGCCGCGATCCAGGGGGCCACCGTCACCGTCACCGGGACCACGGCCTCGGCCTGTACCGCCGGGGGGGCCGCCGGGACCTGTTCCGGGTCCGCCACGATCACCTGACCCCCCACCGGCTCCAGGAGCTCCCCGCCGTGTCCCGCCAGGCCCTTCACCGCCGCTCGAGCCTCGGCCAGGTCCTGGCGCCTGGCCGGGGCCTCCCCTGGAGCTCCTGGAGCCCCTGGGCCGCCGGGAGGGGGTGATCCGTGGGCTCCCGCTGCACCTTCCCCACGATCCCGATCCCCGGGTTCGCCCTCCCGGGCCTCCCGGGCCTCCCGTCGCTCCCGGTGATCTCCCTGTCCTTCGCCTGTCCGATCGGGGACGGCCGTTGCACCTTCCCCACGATCCCGATCCCCGGGTTCGCCCTCCCGGGCCTCCCCGGGCTACCATCCCTTCCCGTGATCTCCCTGTCCTTCGCCTGTCCGCTGGACTGACCAGCTCCACCCGCTCCCCCTCGAGGCCGCCGCCATGAAGCGCACAATCGTATGGCCCCCCAAGGTCCGGGGTGGCCGCCTGGCCATGACGGAGGACCCCGCCACCGACCCCACCGACCCCGACGCCGCCCTTCGCCAGGTGATCCGCCTGAACCTCCTGGACGGGAGCAACGCCAACCCCTGGAACACGGGGATCGGGACGCCGGATCCCACCTTCCGGCCCAACTCGCCGGCCACCAGGGCCCGGCTCCGGGCCGGGGTCCGGGAGACCTTCGCCCGCCTCGAGCGTACCCACCGGGCCAAGCTGGCCAGCCTGACCTTCGACCCCCCGAGCCCGGCCGCCCCTGGGGTCCTGGTCATGCGCCTGGAGTACGTGAACCTGGAGACCGGGGGCCGGACCAGCATGGAGATCGCCCGCAATGGCTGACACCACCCCCGACTTCCGCTGGGCCGCCTTCTACTACCCCGAGATCCTGGCCGGCCTGATCGAGCTCAAGCGGGCGAGCTGGCCCGAGCATAGCGAGGAAGATCCGGCCGACCCGGTGATCCAGCTCTACCGGGCCTTCGCCGTGGTGGCCCACCTGGGGGCCGTCCGCCTGGACCACGCCGCCCGGGAGGTCTACCTGCCCACCGCCCGGCTCCGGTCCTCGGTGATCGCCATGGCCCGCCTGGTGGACTACGAGCTGGCCCCGGCCGTCCCCGCCGAGGCCTACCTGGTGGCCGCCGTGTCCGGCTCCCTGTCCGGCTCCACCACCCTGGTCCGGGGCCATTCGACCTTTTCAACCGTGGGCGACTCGGACGCCCCGGCCGTCCTGTTCGAGTATGACGAGGACGAGGACCTTACCGGGGGACCCACCGGGTCCTTCCGGGTCCTCGAGGACGACGGGGGGGTGGTGTCCGACGTGTCCGCCGGCCTCCCCCTGTCCCTGTTCGCCGGGACCGCCGCCAAGAACGACGCCCTCTACCTGGGGGGCGATCCGGTCCTGGCCTTCAACAAGCTGGATCTCGAGCTGTCCGCCGGCTCCGGGGCCGCCTGGTATCGGTGGGAGTACCGGGACGATCGGGCCGGCCAGCCGGACACGGTGGTGGACAACGGGGGGACGATCACCCTGGGGGTGGACTCGGTGATCGGGGCCTCGAGCGCCAGCCCCAACGGGGGGGAGGCCACCGGCCTGGCCGTGGTGGTTACCTGCCTTCGGACGGGGGTGTCCGAGACCCTGGAGGTGGACACGGGGGGCCCGCCCAACACGGTGGAGACCACCGGGACGCTCGGCCAGACCACCGTCTCCACCAACGCCGCCGACTACCTGATCGAGACCGAATGGGCAGAGCTCCCCGGCCTCGAGGACGAGACCGCTGGCCTGGTGGACGTGGTGACCGGGACCGTGGCCTTCACCCTTCCCCACGCCACCGATCGCCGGTGGCTACCGTCCGACCCCGGCGCCGAGGGGGTGGACGGCTACTGGATCCGGGCCCGCCTGGCCCGCAACGGGACCGCCGCCGCGCCGACCCTCGAGGCCGTCACCGAGGCCCGAAAGACCACCTGGGCCGTCACCTGGGAGGTCCGCCAGGGCCGCCGGGTGGTGGAGAAGATCGGGACGACTGACGGGACGGCCGGCCAGGCCCTCGAGCTGGGCCAGGGCCCCTTCCTGTCCCTGGTCACCTTGACGGTGGCCGGGGACGCCTGGGCCCAGGTCTCCAACTTCCTGTCCTCGGCCGCCTACGATCGGCACTTCACCCTCCAGGAGGACCCGGACGGGACCTGGATCGTGACCTTCGGGGATGGCACCAACGGGAAGATCCCGGCCGCCTCGGGGGCCGTGGTGGCCACCTATCGGATCGGGGGCTCGGACTCGGGGAACGTGGGCGCCGACACGATCACCAAGGATCGGACGGGGAACGGGAAGATCAAGGCGATCACCAACCCCCAGGCCGCCACGGGATGGGAGGCCCAGGAGGGGACCACCGACACCAGCCTGGACGCCCTCCGGGTGGAGATCCCGGCCTCCCTTCGGACCCGGGGCCGGGCCGTCACCCCCGAGGACTGCGAGACCCTGGCCGGGGACTTCACCACCGAGGACGGGAGCGCCCCCGTGGCCAGGGCCCTGGCGATCGAGGAAGGCAACGGGCCAAAGACGATCGCCCTGGTGTGCGTTGGGCCTGGTGGGATCGCCCCCTCCACCGCCGACCTGGCCGAGGTGGACGCCTACTTCAACGGGGAGACCTTCGGGCTCCAACGGGTCGGGGGGGTCCTCCTGGCCAATCAGGAGCTCACCGCCGAGCCCTTCACCCCGTATCCGGTGGACGTCACCGCCTCGGTTCGAGTCCTGGCGGACTACTCGAGCGGGGCCCAGGCCAAGATCGAGGCCGCCCTGGGGGCCATCCTGATCCCCACGGCCACGCGCCTGGTCCAGGACTCGGACGGCCGGTGGGTGGACTCGGGGATCTTCCTGTGGTCCTGGGAAGGGGAGGTCGATCCCGCCGCGCTCCTGGGGGCGATCTACACGTCCACCCCCGGGATCGTCGGGATCACCCTGACCACCCCCGCCGCCTCCTACACGTTGGCCGCCGGGGAGCTCCCCACCACCGGGACCTTGACGATCACCGTGGTCTCGGTGTAGGAGGAAGCCCGTGGACGTCCAGCGCCTGATCGAGCTCCTACCGCTCGGCCTCTACAACGACGATCCCGAGACCCGCCGGATCCTGGCCGCCATGCTCGAGCCGGTGGCCAAGGTGGACGACTACTTCACCGCCAGGACGGCCAAGCTGGGCCAGCTCCTGGACCCGTCCGCCGTCCCGGACGAGCAGGTCCCCTACCTGGCCGCCATCGTCGGGATCGGCCTGGACCTTCCAGCCGCCAACGCCGCCACCGTGGCCGAGCTCCGCAAGCTGATCCCCGTCGCCGTCCGCTTGTGGAAGCTGAAAGGGACCCGGCCGAGCTGGCGGGCCCTCCCGGCCGCCCTGGCCGGATCCCGGTCCTTGATCCTGGACTGGTTCGCCCTTCGGACGATCTCGGGCTCCCCGGCCCGGGTGGCCGTGATCCCCGGCCCTGGCGGGACCGGCTACCCCTACACCAACCCCGAGTACGTCACCGACCTGTGGATCATGGACCCCAGCGGGTCCGGGGTGAATCTCGAGCTCCTGGCCCGCTTCCTGGACGTGGTGAGGGGAAACGGGGAGCGGATCAACCTCTACCGGGCTTTCCTGGTGGATGACCTGGGAGCGGGGGCCGGAATGTGGGCCGACGCCGCGACCGGGTCCGGCTCCTGGTCCTACAACTCCACCACCTGGGAGCTGACCGCCCGGGACGGGAAGGGCTTCCGCCTGGACGACGACCTGTCCACGGTGGCCCTGGGCTGGACCAGCTACCACGCCACCTGGCGCCTGGCCGTGACCGGAACCGTCCGGCTCCGCTGGCGCTCCAACGGGACCACCAGCTACCGGATCGTGATCAACGCCCCGGCCGGAACCGTCCAGCTCCAGCGGGTGGTGGCTGGGGTTCCGACCGTCCTCTCCACCTTCACCGGGGCCCCCCTGGTGGCCGGGTTCCCCTACCTGTGGGCCACCGAGGCCTGGGAGGGCTCGGGCTCCACCCGCCTGGTAGTCTACCGGGAGGGGGCCAAGCTGATCGACATCCCGGACAACTTCGGGGGCCGCCCGAGCTCGGGGGGACTCCGCTGGGACACCGTGGGCCCGGGCTCGGTCGCCACCCTCTCCACCGCCCTGGTGTGGCCCGATGGAATCGCCCCCACCCGGGTAGGCCCCACCCCCTGAACCTCGAGGCCCCACCATGCCCACGACTGGCGACACCTGGATCAACCTGGCGACGGGCCAGATCCTCGACTTTGCGACCCTCCAGCCCGAGCTGATCGACGGCCTGATCGACGGCCTGGCCGAGCTCCGGGCCGACGTCTACGGCCAGGACACCACCCTGGGATCGGCCCTGGCGACCTTCACCTATGCCGCCTCCACCCTGGACCTGGACGCCACCCGCTCGGGGTCCACGCCGGACGGCTACCGGATCACCGCCGATCACACCGACGCCGCCTGGCAAGCGATCCCCTTCCTGGACACGCCCGCCGTGATCTACCACATCGGGGCTCGACGCCAGGTCCGGCCCAGCTCGGTGACGGGGAACACGGCGGACGGGGGCTACTATTACGACCAGGTGATCGAGGACGTGGGCGAGCTCGGGGCCCCCAGCGTGATCACCAACCGGGGGGCCGGGGCTGGCCTGTTCGTGGACGTCAACCCGGGATCGTCTCTCCTGGGGTCCGACTGGACGGTGGCCGACACCAGGCCGGTGGTGGTCTACCTGGTAAGCCCCGTCACCGCCTCGGCCGACGCGATCTACGAGGGGGTGATCGCCTGGGACGCCGGGGCCGGGAAGTACCGGATCACGGTCCCCCACTACTTCGGCCAGGACTCGGCCGCCCCGTCCACCACCGCCGCCGCCTACCGGGTCCTGGTCCGAGGGCCGACGATCACCACCACCCCCCTGGGCTCGGATCCGTCCTACTGGTATCTCGGGGCCTGTACCTCGGGCGTCTACGCCACCACCGGCCAGAACCTCGTCCCCACCTGGGGATCCTGGCTGTCCATGTTCAACGTGGAGCACGACAACGCCAGCGGAATGCACAAGGCGATCAACGCCGATTCCTTCACCTTCAACGCAACGGCCGGCCGGACGGGTACGTACCAGGTGGAGGCCGTGGAGCTCCAGGCCACCGGGCCCACCTGGCGCCAGAACGGGGGGGGCGTCCAGTCCGTGGCCTACATCGCCACCGGTGGAACCGCCCCGGCCCACGTCAAGACCGCCACCGCCGTGTCCGGGACCTGGGCCGAGTTCTACCAGCCCGTCCGCTTCCCCCCCGATCAGGACGTGATCCTGAACGACCTGTCCGCTGTGATCTGGCTCGCCACCGCCGCCCCGTCCGAGTACGTCAAAATCGACCTGGTGGAGCGCCAGATCGAGGCCGCCGCCTGGAACACGATCGCAAGCTGGACCCTCGGGAAGCCCGCCGGCGCCACCTGGGGGATCGTGACGCCCACCGCCGGGCCGGCCTTCCCCTTCACCATCCCCGCCCCCGCCAGTACCAGGACCGTCCGCCTGTGGCGGGTGGAGATCGGGGAGCCCAACACCGGGAATACCCGCCTGGCTGGATTCTACGGGACCGCCAACGCCGCCAAGGTCTCCCCGATCCCACACTGAACCGAGGGCCCACCATGACCGTCCCCGCCGTTCCCTGGCTCGTCCGACCCGCCGATCGGGTCCTGACCCCCAACCGCTACCACGCCGGGAATCAGCCCGGGTACGTGCTCCCCGTGGAGCTCCTGGTCCTCCACTACACCGGGGGCTACGGGTTCGAGGGCTCGGCCCGATGGCTGGCCAACCTGGTGAAGGACAAGGCCGGGAACGTGGTCCCCGCCAAGGCCTCGGCACACCTGATCGTGGGCCGGGGGGGTGAGGTGGTCCAGCTCGCCCCCTTGACCGATCGGACCTGGCACGCCGGGGGGGGCTCGAGCCGGTGGAGGGGGAAGCCCGTCAACGGCCGATCGATCGGGATCGAGATCGCCAACCTGGGATGGCTCAAGCGCCAGCCGGACGGCCGGATCCTGGACGCCTGGGGGAAGGCCTACACCGGCCCCGTGTTCACCGAGGCCGCCGGGGGCCTGTGGGAGCCCTTCCCGGACGCCCAGCTCGAGGCCGTGGCCTGGCTGGTGTCCTCCCTGGTGGGCCTGTTCCCCGTCCTGGCCCTCGAGGACCAGGCCGCCGGGGAGCTCCCCCGGATCTGTGGCCACCAGGACGTTGACCCCACCCGGAAGGTGGACCCCGGGCCCGCCTTCCCCCTCGAGCTGATCCGCCGCCACGCCCAGGGGAGACCATGATCACCCTCAAGCCCTCCCGGACCTTCGCCCTGGCCGCCTTCGGGCTCCTGACCTTGGCCCTGGTGGCCCTCGGCCTGTTCGGGATCCTGACCTGGTTCCTGTTCCACCCGATCGAGGGCTCCCCCGAGCTCCCCGGCCAACTGGTCCAGGCCCTCCAGGTGGTGGCCGGGTGCCTGGCCACCGTGGCCACCGCCGGCGCCGGGAGCATGGCCGCCCGGGACTACGCTTCCCGGGGGCTCACCAGTTCCCAGGGCCTCGAGGTGGCCGCATCGAGGTGGTCCGCCGCCGCGCCGCCGCCCCAGGCATTCAGGCCAGGCCCAGGGCCCGCCGCGCCGCCTGCAGGCCCGACTCCCGGCCCGGCCGAGGACGCCGAGGACCTGGCGGGACCATGACGGTGAAGATCCCCGGGTGGGCCTGGGGGCTCCTGGCCGGCCTGGTGGCCGCCGCCGGGGTGGTGGTGTTCTACCTGGTGGCCGCCGGCCGCCGGCGCCCTGGGCCAGCTCCTGACCCGTACCAGGACGTCCCCGCCCTCTACCTGGAGACCGCCCGCCAGGAGCTCGAGGCCGCCCGCCAGGTGGACGCCGAGGCCCAGGCCGTCCAGGACGAGGTGGCCGAGATCCTGGCCACCCCCAACCCTGACACCAGGACGGCCGACCTGGCCGAGCTCCTGAACCGGTGGAACCCGTGATCCTGATCTTCCTCCTGGCCGCCTGTGGCCCCAAGGCCCCGCCGGCCTCGATCTACCCGCTCGAGCTCCCCCCGCTCGAGCCCCCCGCCGTGGCCGAGGTGGTCCCCGCCCAGGACGAGATCCCCGCCGTGGCCCCCTTCCTCCCGGGCCAGCGCCCCCCCTTCACCGACGCCGCCTGCCTGGCCACCGGCCGGGGCCTGGTGGTCCCCGAGGCCAAGGCCGTGGAGCTCTACCAGGCCGCCGAGCTCGGGGACTGGTGGGAGGCCAAGGCCCGCGCCTGTATGGACGCCCGCGCCACCGACCGGGCCTACTGCGACGGGGTGGTGGGCCGCCAGGTCCTCGAGCTCGAGGCCGCCGAGCGGGAGACCCGGTGGGCCAGGTGGGCCATCCCCGTGGGCGTCACTGTGGGGGTGTTCCTGGGAGCCGGGGCCACCGGCCTGGCCTATCAGGTGGGGACCCCTTGACTCTTCGCCGCATCCCTGGCCCGCCCTGTTAGGCTCAGGGTCATGGCGACCGAGACTGATCCCCGTCCGGGGCCCTCCTACGGGCCGCCTGGACCGGATACCATTTCTCCGGTGGAGGACCTGGAGATCATGCCCGACGTAGCCGATCGCATCCTGGCCGAGCTGGGGGCCCTCAGAGGACAACTGGATCGCCTGGAGAATCGACTGGAGCGGGTGGAGGTCCTGGGGGCCAAGGTGGCCGTCCTGGAACGCCAGGACACTGTGGACCGTGACACGTCCAGCCGCGTGGACCGCCGGATCGCCCAGCTCGAGGCCCTCCAGCACGCCATTGTCCGAATGGAGGGCATGGAGGCCCAGGTGGCCAAGCTCTCGGACACCGTGGCCAATCGCGCCGCGAGCTCGAGCTTGGACGCCGCCGTCGTCCGGATCTCTGCCCTTGAGACGGAACAGGCCAAGGGGGAGGGGATGTCCAAGGCCCTGATCGTCGGGTGGACCGTGCTAACGGCCGCGCCTGGCCTGGTGGGACTGGCGATCGCCCTGTGGAAGCTGGGACACTGATCAAGCGGGGGTAGACCTGGGACGCCTGGCCGGCTACACTGGCCAGGCCCCGGGACGTCCCCGGGGGTCCTGACCCCTGACCTTGCGAGACCACCATGCCCAACGCCAAGCCGATCCCGGCCGGCGCCGCCAAGATCGGCGCCTGGTACACCACCCCCCGCGACTCCCGGGTGAAGATCCTGGGCCGCCCCGAGGGCTCCACCGACGTCCAGGTGGAGAACGACCTGGGGCGCACCTTCACGATCCCCGAGTCCTACCCCCTGACCCCCACCGAGGCCGCCGCCGGCCCCGCCCTCGAGGACCTGGTGGGCCTGGCCCCCGGGGAGCTCGGGGAAGCCCTCGAGCGCCTGGGCCTGGACGAGCTGGACGAGCTCGAGGACCTGGACCCGCGCCCCGAGGTCCTGGAGGCCACCGCCGCCCGCCGGGCCCAGCTCGAGCGCCCGCCGGCGCCGTCCCTTCGCCAGGCCGTGGACGGGGCCGCCAAGGCCCTGGCCGCCGGCGCCGCCGCCGCCTCCTTCACCGTCCCCGCCGACCCGACCGCCACCTGTCACCTGTGCCGCCAGGCCGTCCGGGTCATGGGCCAGGTCCTGGCCGTTCATTCGGCCGCCGGGGTCTACTGCCCCGCCAGCGGGACCGATCCCAAGCCTGTGGCCGCCGAGGCCCCGCCGGCGCCGCCGGCGCCGTCGGCCGAGCTCGAGGACGAGGACGCCGAGGCCGAGCTGCAGGCCCCCGAGGGGGACGGCCCCGAGGCCGCCGAGCTCGAGGCCGAGGCCGCCGAGCCCCTGGACCCCTGGCGCCACCTGGCCGGCGCCGCCACCGTGACCACCCGGATCGAGGCCGTCCGCAAGCTGACCCGCCTGGCCGACGTGGCCGAGCTCGAGGACCTGGGGGCCCAGCTCGGGGCCAAGGTGGTCCGGGACCTGGGGAGCCACCGGAAGGCCCTGGAGGCCGTGGCCGAGGCCACCGCCGAGGCCTTCCAGGGTGGGAAGGTGGGGATCAAGGGCCGAGCCGCCCTGTCCCACCTGGCCGAGCTTCAAGGCAATCAGGCCCGGCCCGGGGTCATGGCCGAGATCCGCGCCGCCTTCGCCCGGCTCCAGGGCCTCGGGGTCCAGGTGGACCACCGGATCCAGCCGGCCCCCGCCGAGCTCGAGGGCCGGCCCGAGACCTTCCAGGTGGCCGAGCTCGAGGCCGCCCCCGCCGAGCTCCGGGAGCTCCTGGCCTGGATCTTCCAGGTCTCGGGGTGGTCCACCGTCCTGGCCGAGGCCGTGGCCACCGTCCAGCTCCTGGCCGGTACCGTCCGGGAGTCCAGGGCCGCGATCACGTCCACCGAGGACGTGGAGCTGGTGATCCTGGCCTGGAGGTGGGAGGCCTCGAGGCCCGAGCCCCGCGCCACCATCCTGGGCCAGCTCGAGGCCAGGATCGTGGCCCTCGGTGGGACCGTGCCCCAGCTCGAGGCCACGGCCGAGACCGTGGCCGATAGCTCGGCCGAGGCCGCCGAGCTCGAGCCCCGCCACGCTTGCGAGACCCCCGGGTGCGACGGGTCCGGGGTGGACTGCGACGACGGGACGCCGGACCCCACCGACCCGCCCGCCCGGCCCGAGGTCCGGGAGATCCCCTACGGTGACCCCAACGGGGAGAATCACCGCCCGGACGAGCTGACCGGGCCGGTGATCGAGCCCTGGAACCTGTCCGCGCTCCCCCTCCCCCTCCAGGTGGCCCGCTCCACCACCGCCCGGGCCCTCGAGCTGGTGGACGGCCTCGAGTGCCGGGACGGCCCCCTGGTGGCCCGGGTCCTGGACGCCGAGCGCCGCCACCAGGACCGCCCCGAGGTGGTGGCCCGCCTGGTGTCCTTCCTCGAGGACCCCCAGGACTGGCCGGCCACCAAGGCCGTGGAGGCCGCGCCGCCGCCCAAGCCCGCCCAGGAGCTCCCCCCCGAGATCGAGCCCGCCGCCCCCGAGCGGGTGGAGCCCAAGGTCCCCAGGCCCCAGGCCCAGCCGGATCAGGTGGTCCAGGTCCAGGACCTGGAGATCGTGGCCCTCCCGGACGGCCGCCAGGAGCTGTGGGCCAAGCCGCCAGGCCGCCGGCCCGTCCGGGTGGGCGACTGTGCCGATCCGCGCCTGGCGCCCCACCTGGCCGCCCTCAAGGCCCACCAGGCCGCCCACCCGGCCCCGGTGGACCCCCGGGCCATGCGCCCGACGCCCCCGCCCCCGCCCGCCGTCCCCGAGGTGGTCCAGGTGGCCCAGGCCGGCCTGGCCGCCCTGGCCGCCGCCCTCCCCGCCCTGGCCGCCCTCGGCCTGGACGTCACCTTCAAGATCACCACCCGGTCCCCCAACGGGTGAGCCCGTGTAGCCGGGGGGGGTGACACAAGGCGCCGCCCCGGCTACACTGGACCCCTGCCCCCGCCTCCCCCTGGAGATCCCCGCCATGACCACCACCACCGAGCTGACCGCCCACCTGGACGGTCACTTCGACGCCGCCGCCGCCACCGTGGACGAGCTGACCAGGACCCGCCTGGCCAAACTGATCGCCGCCAAGGGCTTCACCCTGACCGGCCTGGCCCGCGCCATGAACCGCTCGCACACTTGGATCCTTCGCAAGCTGGACCCGGATCAGCCGGCCCCCAGGCCTTGCACCGTCCAGGACGTGTCCACCATCCTGGACTTCCTCGAGGCCACCCCCGAGGACCTGATCGCCGCCGCCTGACCAGCGCCGGCGCCCTCCCCCAACCCGTGACCATGCACAAGGAACGACCATGCCCGACTACCGCGATCGCCGTGACCCTCGAGACAACCGCCGGGAGCCCGATCCCCCGCCGGCCCGCGTGAACCCCCTGGCCGCCGGCGCCCTGGGCCTCCCGGAAGGCCTGGTGGCCGACGTGAAGGCCGTCACCGAGTCCCTGGACCACCTGGCCCAGCTCGGGGTGAACCTCCTGGCCCCCCTGACCCGGATCGAGTTCATCCCCCCGGGCTACCGCCTGGCCTTCCGGGCCGTCCTGTTCCCCGTGGGCCGTGTCCGCTCCACCGAGGACGGGTGGGTGAACGTGGGGGGGAAGTGGACCAACGGGACCTGGTACGAGTCCGACGACGGGGGCCTGGCCCTCCACAAGGCCCCCCTGCGCCAGCTCGCCGCCGCCGCCGGCCTGTCCTGGGAGACCTTCGACGTGTCCACGGATCTCAACCGCTGGACCTTGAAGGCCGTGGGCCGGATCCGCAACATGGACGGGGCCTGGCGCCAGGTCTCCGCGATCAAGGATCTGGACCTTCGGGACGACGGGCCGATCGTCCCCGCCTGGCACGTACAGGCCAAGCGTAAAGACTCCCGGGGCAACGCCGACGCCCGGATCCTCAAGGCCCGGGAACACGGGGGGCGCATGGCCGAGTCCAAGGCCGTGAACGCCCTGATCCGGGACGCCCTGGGCCTTCGGACCTGCTACCCCGAGGCCCTGGCCCGGGCCCCCTTCGTGTTCCCCCTCCTGATCTGGCTCCCCGAGACCACCGAGGCCCGCGCCATGCAAGCGGCGGTAGAGCTCGGGGTGGTCTCCCAGGTCTACGGGCCCAGCTCGGCCGGGAAGGTCTACGCCGAGGCCGGGACGGTGATCGACGCCGAGGCCGTCCCCGAGGCCCGCCAGCTCCCCGGCCACGGCCCCGACACCACCCCCAACTTCAAGGCCGAGGCCGAGCGCCTGGCCCAGCGGGAACGGGTGGCCGCCAGGCCGGCCGAGGCCGCCCCCTACGGCCGCCAGGCCCAGGCCTCCCGGGAGCCCTCCCGGGAGGACCTGGAGGCCTACGCCCAGGCCAAGGGATGGCCCAGGCCGTCCAACGCCCAGGGGCTGGCCGACCTGGCAGCCTACGTGAAGGGGAAGGGGGTGGCCGACTTCCAGGGCTTCCTCGGGATCGGCCGGGGCCCTGACACCGACCCGGACTGGTAGGAGGCCGCCATGCTGATCGCCCACCTGTCCGATCTTCATGTCACCGAGGGCCCGGCCCTCGAGGACCAGCGGGAGGACCTGACCCGGATCGTGGGCCAGGTCCTCGAGGCCAGGCCCGACCTGGTGATCACGACCGGGGACTACTACGGCCGGACAGTGCCCCACCGGCCGAGCCCCCGGGAGCGGGGGGTCCTCGAGCCCCTGATCGTCCGCCTGGCCGACGTGGCCCCCGTCCTGCTCCTCGAGGGGAATCACGATCACGGGGAGTCCCTGGCCCTGGCCGCCCAGCTCGGGGGGGTCTACCCCGTCCGGGTCCTCGATCGGGCCGGGTCCGAGGTGGTCCACACGCCCGCTGGGCCCGTCCGGGTCTACTGGCTGGCCTACCCCACCCGCCGGTGGGTCCTGGCCGGCCAGGAGCGCCCCCCTGGGGTGGCCGAGGGCCGGGCCCAGGCCCTGGGGAAGATCCACGGCCTCCTGACCGCCTGGAGGGGGCGCATGGTCCGCCAGCGGGTCCAGGAGCCCGAGACCCCGATCCTGTTCCTGGGACACTTCCAGGTGGTGGGCTCCCGCCTGTCCTCCGGGGAGGTCCTGGCCACGGGTGAGCTCGAGATCGAGCGCCAGGCCCTCGACACCATGCCCGTGGACTACGGGGCCCTGGGCCACGTCCACGCGCGCCAGGAGCTGGCCCCCCGGTGGTGGTATGTGGGCGATCCCTGGCCGGTGGACTTCGGGGAGACCGGCGCCCGGGGGTTCCACCTGGTCCAGGTGGGGAAGGGCCCCGCGCCCCGCCTCCACGTCCCCGAGGGCCGCCCGCCGAGCTCGCCGGCGCCCTGGACCAGCTACCCGGCCGGGGCCGGCCTCCAGGCCGTCCAGGTGGGCTTCCAGGACTCCGGGGCCCGGCCCTGGATCACGCTTCGGTACCGCTGGGCCGCCGACCGGGAGGACGGGACGGCCAGGTGGATCACCAGGCCGAGCCCCCAGGAGCTCGAGGCCGCCCGGGGGGCCGTGGTCCGGGCCCGCCTGGTGGTCCCCGACGTCCACGCCGCCTCCTGTCCCTGGGACGCCGAGCTCGAGGCCCTGGAGGTCCTGGCCCACCGGGTCAAGGCCGAGCGGGTGATCGAGCCCACCACCCGGGTCCGCTCCCCCGAGGTGGCCGAGGCCGTGACCCTCGAGGCCAAGATCCAGGCCTGGTGGGGGACCCTGGCCGCGCCGCCCGAGCCGGTGGACCGCCGCGCCGCCCTCGAGGCCCTGGCCGAGCTCCAGGAAAGTGACGACGATCAGGTCAAGGCCAGGACGGCCGAGATTGTGTCCGGCGCCAAGCCCAAGCGGGTGGAGCTTGAACGTCCGGCCGCTTCCCCGGCCTGACCGGCCCTCCA
>Ga0210043_1001424_pt1 | contig 19801 bp, 20 predicted proteins | sample CryGeymet201501t_FD_183990 | JGI IMG/M metagenome (GOLD analysis project Ga0210043, IMG submission 183990) | Groundwater microbial communities from Crystal Geyser aquifers in Utah, USA - Crystal Geyser metaG 2015-01t (SPAdes) (version 2) | ecosystem: Environmental > Aquatic > Deep subsurface >... | reverse complement strand
ATAAATATGTTCTTGATCCGTTTCCGAAGCTCCAAAGAGTTAAAACATACCCGACATACCAATCAGGATATTTAGAAGAATTATCCCTAACGTCAAAAAACTTTTCTCTTGAAACCCAATCAAACCAAACCTTACTTATCTCCTTCGACCCGTTAAATAACATCTCCCTGTAAAGTGCTATAACGTAATGGTTTAGGTCGTTGGCTAAAACCTTAAACTTCTTGTTCATTAAGGCGTAAGCTGATACGCTGAACCCCCCACAGAACGGGTCAATGAAATACTTTTTCTTATTCTCCCGCTGGAAAACATACTCTAATAGGTCTAATATCTTTTCCCTTGAACCCATATAGGGAATACCGTAGTGCTTACGCATAAGACACTTTATTCAGTAAATCTTTCATATCATTTTATTTTTATCGTTAATTTTCCGCCACAACTTCTACAAGGTTTATTATCTACAACAACCCAATTTTCATTGCTTTTCTTTTTGTTCGGCTCTGGCTCTAAGCCACATTTTTCACAAACCATCTTTATTTCAAACTTCTTTTTCATAAAATATCATCTAGCTCTTTATCGCAATTACAAGTATCGGGTTCAAGACCGCATTCTTCACACCTCTCTGGGCGGTCAAAGTCAAACTGTTCTCGGTCGGTGTCGTTCATATCAATTCTTTTAGGAGGGATTAGAATCCGAGCGTTTCGTTAATTTGATGGTTATATATTTTAGATTTCTCTATTAAGTAAATCTTCCCGCACCGTTCACAGTAATCATACTCCGAGTAAAAATACTTTTTCTTGCTGGTAGATGGGTTGAGCTTAAACCGCCTGTAATGGATGGTCTTGAAACCGCACCCGTGGCAAGCCTGACCTTTTCCGTCTCGTTTAAATTGTTTTCCCATAAGTTATTGGACTAGTCTTCGTATTTCTCTATCAGTAAGTGGCGTGTCAGCCACATTAGATTTAATTAGATTAGATTTAATTAAATATGATAGGGCTTGTATAGGGTATTTATACCCTTTAGCATATTCAAGTATTTTCGGCGGAACTTTGCTTAATTCGTTCCCAATTCCTATCTGAATGAGCTTGCTTCCTTGATTTTGGTTCTTGGTAAAGTTGGGAATAATAACCCAACCATCTTTGTAGTAGACTTTTGGCTTCAATCTAGGTAAAAGCGACTTCGTTAGGTCGTGCTTATCAAGCCCCGTTTCAAAGGCAATTATATCTAGGTGGAGTTCATAAATCCCGCAGATATTGGTATGCTCGTTGGTTAAAAAGTAAAGGAACAAGTAGCGGTCTAATGGGTTTAGTTTTTCTCTTACCCAAGAGTCGCTCCAAAACTTCGTGTTCACCATTCTCTGTTTAGCCATATTTTTACAACCAAAAGGGCTTAGCCCACTGACCCCCGCTCTTGCGAAGCGGTAGACACTGCTGTCTGAGTGAACTAAGCCCTGTTGGCGATAAATTATTATCTATCCGCAAGATTTGGGTCATATAAATCCATCATACCACACTTATTAAATCTTCACAAGTGCATAACTCTCTACCCCGTAAACATCTTCATTATATCCTCCTTATCTTTCTTGGTTATCGGGTATAGCGAGAAGTCCATATCTATCCGGCATATCTGTCCGCACTTACAGGTATGAGTTAGAAACCCCGAACTCTCCCCGTAGAAAACTTCGTCTTGGACTTTCTTGCAAGTCGGGCATTTTAAGTTGTAAAGGGTGTATGAATCTCCCATAGGCCAAAGAGGCTCCACCACAACACCTTAACTTCCAAACTCTCGCATATTATCCGACGAGGCGGAACTCACAGGCGAGCAAAGGGCGTATGCCACAGTAGAGCCACAGATATTCTCCTTCAAAAGTTGAAAGCCATTGGATAACTTATAAAAAAGTATCGCCTCACTTTTGAATAATATAATTATACACCGATTATTTATTTTGCAATAGGGGATAACTCAATAATAGTTTTATCACAATCTCCGTAAGTCATCTCAAATGACACCTTTCTCACATAATCGGTGTTGTCGTCTTTTAATAACCCGCCTAGCACCAATCCGTCTAGCTCGGCCTTACAAGAATAGTTGCTCGCATCTTTCTTGTGTTTGTTTCCGCTGGTCATTAAAAAGTGAATATCCACTAGCTCGGTTATCGGTTCGTATTTCTTTACCAGCCATGCCACCATTTCCTTGCGTTCTTTAGTCCATTTGGCTCTAGCTCTGTAGTGCATTTCAAAAAGCTGGTTAAGCGAAGCAGGTAGAAAGTCAAACTCTATTTTCATAAATCTTCTTTAGAATATACGTCGCTGAGCTACTAACTCAAGTATGCGGTCTAGTACCTTATTCATTCTCTCAACATCTAAGGAGTTATTTTTTGTTTTTCCTTTTCCTCGTTGGGCGATTATTGAACATTGTTGGGAGCAGTATTCCCGAGTCAAGTTCTTCGTCAGAAATGGTCGGCAACATTGGAGGCATTGGAATTCCATGATCATCTAAGTAGTCTTGGTATTTTTTAGGGGTTTTAACTTTGACCCTTGGTCTTGGTTTTTTTGGTCTTTTGGCTCGCTCGGCTATTTCTATTAGGGATAGTCTATGCGACATTTTAGATGTCGTAATAATTAAACTTCTTGACACAATCCGCACAAACATCTCGGATTGTTTCGTTAGACTTCATTTTCTTATTTAATTGCCCGCCATTGATGTGGTCAAAACAAAACTTTTTCTTGCACTCGAAACATTTGGCCAATGGGTTGGTGTATTGCCTGCCAGATTGGCAAACAGCACATTTTGCTCTAATTGTGTTTTTTAACCTCTCTTTTGCTTCTGTATCCATGGTTTTTGCTTAAAGGGGTGTATAAATTAGCGACTTTTATTGAATTTTGGTATATTGTACCACTTTGAAATTTGCGTGCGTTAAAATGTGTGGGTCTTGGCAAGTTTAGTCATCACTAGCCCAAAACAGCGAGCCTATATTTTTAATATGTTTTGAGTGGTTGCACCAAGTACAGTATTTATAATGGCGATAACTAAGATACCTACCTAGGAAATATAAGGGGATAGTGAAGGAGAAAAAGAATACGAATAGAAAAATTTTCATTTTATAAAGCTACTCCTAAAAATCGCAATACTAGAACAACGGCGATCAGAATCGCCACAACTTTAATAATCTTCGGGAACGGGTCAGCCATTGGGATAAGCCCGATAAGATAGAACACAATGCCTAGAACAACTAATGATACAAGTAAGCTAATCATATAATTTGAATTTGAGTTAATTGAGGGGGAGGCCAGCTGTTAAGCCAGAACTCCCCCTTTTGCTAGCACACGTCTACCCGCCGTGTGCGCTATGAGGGCCCTAAGGGAATTTCCACCCAGATTTAGACTGTCTCACGACAGATTATTCTGGGAGAGATTTTTGGTCGCCCCCCTTCTATGGAGAAGTTTCCTGCATCTTTCGCAGACGAGGACTTCATCCATCGGGAAGAATCTTCTGGTCATAAGACATCGAGAACACCAGTGGTTTTCAGCCCGTGTTAGCACTTTCCACCTCGCCCGCGATGAAACCGCGTGCGTAGATCAGCACGACTCCCTTGCAGGAAACGCACCGATACTGGCGGTAGAACTTGTCCTCCCTGACCGAAAAACTTTCGGTTGCGACAAACGTCCGCACCCGCTCACAATTCGGGCAGTAATGGTTGAACTGCGGGGGGTTCTTCACATGACCTCCTGCTCGCGGTGGCATTTTTCGCACCGGAATATCTTCGCCATCTGACGACAGCTCTGGTACAGGGTGTAGAAGTAATCGTGTAGAGTAGTCCGCTTGCACTTCCTACAGAAGAGATGGATGGCCATCGCACACCTCCTTGTTGTGATAACCCACGCCCTCTAGTCATATTCTGGGGAGTAATACAACTAAAGAGCAATAGTTAGAATCTCTGCTCTTGGCAGAGAGCGTGAGCTACCACTCTGTCGGGCGTATTATGTTTTGTAATACGCTCTCTTGTATTCCTCCGCCCACTCCCCAACTCAATATGAGTTCGGGAGTAGCAATCGGAACCCTGCAATTAAGCAGAGGAGTGGACGGAGAATGTTGTTAAAGAGCCTCCTGCGTTTAGAGACTGGGTTGAGGAAGCCCGCAACTGGGAAGACCCAGTAATAGTCTTATCTGATATTCCATCGGGCGTGTATCTTCCGTAGCCTCAGACGGAGACTCTGCAGAGCCTTAGACATACTTCCTCAACTCAATCCCTAAACTTTGTTAAAGAGCTACCAGCGACCTAGAACTTTGTCATCGCTATCGCTAGCGAGATTTTTCGCTAGATAACTTAACGCTGAAATAATAGCGATACTGATTACTTGTTTGTAATCAAAATTGGTGATTGAAACAAGAGACGAAAGATAACTTACAATAGCGGTGATTATCGCCACTAATAAGCCCTTTCCAATATCTTGCCAATCTAACTTAAATAAATCTGATTTCATCCTAGTGTGTCTAATTCTTGGCAATCCATATATTGTGCGCCAACCTTTATACCCATTTTTCGGGAGCGCAAAATATCCAGTATCTTGATAAGAGTCTGCATTATTATATTCAATTTCTCGTTTAGAACTTCTATGTAAAGTTTTCTGCCCCAATTATCTGGTAAGGCGTTACACTCGGTTGATTGCAGGTATCTGTGAGGCACAACATTGTAAACTTTTACAGGCGGAAGCTGTCGCATAAGGTTTTTGAGAGAGAGTATCTGTTCTAGCGTGGGGCGTTCGTCTGAAAGAAAATTGCCCGCGAGACAGATTGAAATCGCATATCCATTAAAGTTATATCCTTTCTGGGCGGCGGTTTCCTCGCCGATTGCCCTAAATTGGGTCACCGTGCCGTCTTTTGTTATGTAAAAATTGTACCCTCCCCATTTTAGCAAAGAGGAAAGCATTTGAAATCTCTGTTTATGGGCGTTATCAATATGCTCGGCTGTTAAGTGTTGGGTATGAGCCAGCCGGTCGTTAACTAAACCTCCAGCGTGATGCATCACAATATACTTTGTATTAGAGGGATTATAAGACTCATGATATTTTATGTCCATATAACCTTATAATACCATATTTTTGATTGTAAATAAACACGATTCTGTTGATAAGTAATGAAAACCTTGCCAAATCGTTGTAAATAGTGTGTAGCGTTACTAAAAAAGACGGCGGGTATATCCATTCGGCCCCACCGTCTTTTTGTTTATTCCTCCGTAGTTTCCTCGGAAGCCTCCTCAACAACTTCTTCGGTGGTTTCAGGAGTAGTCTGTTCGTCAATCATAATTATCTGAATAAGTTAATTATTTTTTCGACCAGAACCTTCACATAATACCACAGTCCTTTGCTTATTGGTTTTGGTTCGCCTAGCGTAATAGCCCAGCAAAACCCAAAGTCATAATTCCAGGCCAGTTTCTTCAAGTAGCTTGTGCCGTCTGGGTAGCTGTCCCAAGCCAAAAAGTATTCATTCTCAACTGCGTCTATTAAAACAAAATTGTGATTATCTCTAACTGCCTGCGGTTTTACATAGAAATTGCCCTCTTTTACCCAAGCATAGCCTGATACTGACAGTGGAGAGCGCTTTATCGCCTCTAGGATAGCCCGTGGCTTGTTTGTTTGTATCCAGGGTGCAAATACTAGCTCGTAGCTAAAGGAACGCTTAAAAAGCCATTTTGAGGCGATATTTTTGAGTCTTTGAGGCAAGGGGTCAGGGCTAAAGTATTCTTCTAAAGTTTCAATCTCACTGGAGAACGGCAGATATTCTTCGGATATAAATCCGAACTTGCGGGCAAAGTCCATAACCTTCTTCGGGTCTGCTCCAGGCGGTCTTACTCCAGCCGGAATTGCTAGCCCTCGCTCGCTGTAATTCTCACTTAGTTTATGTTGGAAATTTTCTAATATCTCAATGCAGTTTAGCAAGGCATAGCAGGTGCAGGTATTCGGGTCTACTTTCAAAGACTGGGTTTCGCCTAGTGGGGTATAAGCAAGCCAGTTCCCTGCAGGGTTGATAACTTTACTGACTGCTCCCAGTTGATAATCTCGGTCGTCTTGAGTTGGGGGTATAAATCCGTATTTAGGCATCAAGTTTTTTTCTTATTTGTTTAATATCGTTGTCTATTTTCATAGAATTGGCGTGAGTGCTTACAAGTATATCGTTCGTTGATTTCACTATTTCAAACGCCTCCAATCCTTTGACTCTGAAGTTAATTGCATCTTCATCCCGCCCTTGGAATATTTGGTGCAGTAAGTTGTAATCATGCTTTATACTTGCCACCTCGGTACGCAGAACCTGCACTTCATTCCGCAATTGTTGGTTCTCGTTAAGTAGTTCGATTTTTGTGTCCTGCAGTAATTTAATCAGCCCTGTACCAGCTTTCTCGTAGTCAACATCTCGCAAACGCTTTTTCTTATCTATAAACTGATAAGCATTCCAGATTAGTACTCCGACTAGTCCAGCAGTTGTTAAAATATTTACGGGTTCCATATTATTTACACTTCTCTATCTGCTCGTTAATTTTATCAACTAGATTTTCGGCAGTAACATTTGTCATTGTGATTTTTTTGCAGGTTTTAATTTCTTTGTCGGCAATATCTGACCACATAAAAGCATCGTTAATATCTAAAGTTCTCTCTGCTTGGTATTTTTTTACCTTGTCAATAATTTTGGTTTTAACAACTTGATACTGTTTTTCAGGCCGAGGAGCTTTAGCAGCTATCCGGTCTTGTATGATTTGGTCTTGTAAAGTCACTATGGGAATGAAATCACCACCGCCGACCGCAAAAGGCTGGGTTAATTTATTACTCAATAAATAAATCTGTCCGATTTGAAATATCAACAGGGCAAGGATTGTATAAAGCAAAAATTTCATAGTATTATATAAACGCAGGTTGAGTGATTAACGTAATTGGGCGAGTTCGGCCACTACCGGCTCGCTCTTCCTGTACATTACAAATATTTATTAGTGGATAGATACCATTATGTTTACAGACTTTCGCAAGTTCCTTATTTTGAAGGGACTCCAGCCGGTTACCGTTGCCGGTCATATCAACGGAATTCGCCGTATTATTAAGAGAATTGGCACTCTCACGCCCTCGGTTAAACAAGCCGAGGATTTTATTTGCGAATTGTATATGTCGGAGTATTCGCATTCGCATAAAAGCAACTCGGCAACTTCGCTGGAATACTATATGGAGTATTTGCAAACTCCGATAAAGTTTGGCCGTCAAAGAAAACCCAAAAGGTTGATAAAAGAAACTCTTAATGAGTCGGAGGTTAATCGTATGCTTCTGGCCTGTATTAATTCCCGTGAGCGGGCGATTGTTTCTCTTATTGCTTATGCTGGGCTTCGTCCTAAAGAGGTTTGCCAACTTAAAAGAAAAGACATTGACCTTAATATCAACCAAATAAGAGTAGAGCTTGGTAAAGGAGTTAAAGACGGCAATGTTTTTATCCCCGGAGTCTGCGTTCAAGTGCTGGCTCAATACCTGCAGGATTATCCTCGCTTGCCTGATGACTATTTGTTTTATACATTGGATAGAAACGCAAAATATAATCAAGGCTGTCTGCGTAAGCTGTGCAAAATACTTGCCCGCAGAGCTAAGATAACTAAGCGAGTATATCCCTATCTTTTTCGGCACAGTTTGGGGATCAACCTTGTTCTGAGAGGAGCGGATTTGCTCTATGTTAAGAGCCACTTTCGGCATGCTTTTGTTGAGTCCACAATGGTCTATGTGGACAGTATATCCACCAGCCAACGCCACGAGCAGTTTATTCCTCATTATTTGTAATTCTATTGGCATACGCTTGGTTTCGTTGTCGTAGCGTTAAGAACACCGTCTAGCGTAGTGAGATAGGTAACTCCGGCCGCATCTTCGTCGCCCATAACAATGCAGCCTGCTTTTGTGTTGGAGCCGACGTAGATAGTTGGTTTGTCTCCACCATAAACGTGTAGTGTGCTAGAGGGTGATGTAGTGCCGATGCCGACGTTGCCGTCTGTTGTTACTGTGACCTTTGGCGTAGCACTATTGTTAGTATCTATATGAAAATCAGAATATGTCTTAAAAAATCCGTCACCTTGATTTGCAGTCCCAACTTCATAGACACCTGATGTAATCCAATAATTAGCGGTTGCAGCAGAATCACGAACAAGGAAAGCATAATCAATTGAATCAGGAACAATACTAAGGTATCCACCATAACCTACTCCCAAATCGACAGCACCAGCACCAGTTGTCCCCCTTTCAAGTCTTATAGTATCAGCCGTAGCGGAGGTTCCCATACTTTTATTAATATGCAACAATGCACCCGGACTCGTCGTCCCGATGCCCACATTTCCCCCAGCCGTAGCTAACGTAGTTGTGGCGGTAGTTCTAGCAGTTCCAACTACGTGTAGAGTTGTACTCGGAGCCTGTGTCCCAATGCCGACGTTGCCTGTACTCTTCCATACCCCTGTCCCTGGTAACAATACGTCCCCGCCCAGGCTTGCCAGTGTAGTTGTAGCTGTAGATTGCAGAGTGCCTGTAATGTGTAGGGTGGAGCTTGGAGAGACATTTCCGATGCCGACATTGCCGGTTGATGATTGTACAAGTCCCAATGTTCCTGAACCAGTATACAGACGTATAGCATTTGCCACAGATATAGCAAATGACGACCCAGCAACATCAGATAAGACATAACCATCATCTGCCGCAATGCCGTAATAGCCACCAAAAGCACTCCCAGCTATTCCGAACTTAAACTCTTTTCCAGTATCGCTTTTGGTTTTAACCGATGCCGTGCCGGTAGAAAGTCCTGATTCCAGTATTGCTTTAACTGATGCTGTAGCGGAATAGATGTGCAACTTCTCTCCCGGCCCCGTCGTCCCGATGCCGACGTTGCCGGAGTTCACGATTACATTTCCGTTTGATGCTATCGATAAAGCAGGGTCTGTCGCACTTGAAGCTAAACGCACTTGATCGGTAGTTAAATCATAATAAACCTGGCCTTTTTGCACTCCGTTAGAATGAAAGCTCATACCAAACCAACTGTTTACACCCGAGCCACCATTTATTCGGAGATAATTGGATTGTGTAGTTCCTGTTCCGCCAGGACCAACTGTTAATAACGCCCCCGGACTCGTCGTCCCGATGCCGACGTTGCCTGTATTATCCACTACCATTATGTCCCCGTCGGTACTGCTAGATACAGCGAAGAACCCAGAACCGCTAGCTCCCACTAGTTCCAGCTTGTAGTCTGGTGACGTGTCCCCGATGCCGACGTTGCCGTTATTTGATATTCTGACCTTTTCCACCGATACAGCACTACCATATTGACTTGGATGAGTGTATAAAGCTAAGCCTTGATAATCATTGTCCGCACCTTCAATCACCGAGTAAATTCCAGGACCACCGCCACCTTTAGCATCACCGTAACCAAAACCTATTCCACCTCTCAATGCCCCATCCCCCGTCGCATCTGAATCGTAAACGCCGATATACCCATTTGCCGACTGAATATCCAAAGGTGCATTTGGAGCCGTCGTCCCGATGCCGACATACCCATTCCCTGCGTTTACATACAAAGAATCGGTGTCTACGATTAAAGACGAAACCAAGGTTGTCGTGGCATTCACTTGTAAATTGCCTCCAATAGTTGATAACGTGCCATCGCCAGTGATTGTTGAGGTAGCCGAGCCGCCTACGAGTAGAGGTGATACAGCTATGCCAGTTATATTGAGGGTGCCTATGGAGGCGTCAGGCGAAGTAAGAGAGTCTATATACGCACCTCCGATAACCTGCAAAGCATCTTCGGTAGTGGTGGCATTATTGCCGATAACAACTTGCGTGCTGGTGGGAAGCGGATAAATAAAAGAACCGTTTGAGCCAGAGAACCATTTATTAAGTTGGGTTAATGTCGCCATTCCTCCCCCAAGCTCTTTAGTTTGTATATTCTCTTTTTGCCCTGTTTTAACTCCTACTAAAATAAGGCCAGCAGATAAAAGAGCTGTTATCAATATAACTAATAGTGCTATCTCTCCACGCTGTTTCATATTTTTGGTAAGTTTAATTTGACTCTTTTAACTTCTTCTTTTTGCACTCCGGCTGGCTGGTTGAGAATAATATAAGGCTTATCAGAAATAAGTTTATTTAGCTCTTTGAGCTGGTCTTTAATCTTCATGTAGTCTTTAGCGGTGGTAATCATTTCCTGTATTGTTTTTTTTGTACTTAATAGTTCGCCCGCGAATTCTTGCGACTGACTTTTAACCACTGCATTCATCTCGCGCATAACCCCATCGTGAGCTTGTGCCATTCTGTCTATGCTTTGAATTATCGGCTCTAAATTAACCTTTTCAGGCTTTTCTTGGCTATCTATTTTGCTCTTTATCTCGTCAAAGTTTTCGCTATAATCTGCCGTTGTATCTGGTAGCACATTTACTCGTGTCAAAACCTTACGGAGTAATTTATCAAGCTCGCTAGTATCAGTAGCTGGGAAAGATAATTTGTCTAACTCATCCTTAATGATTTCGCGCACCCTTTTATAGTTAATATCTGCACCCCCTCCACCACCAAAAGAAGTCTGTAAAACTTCCACCCGATATTCGTTGGTTTCGTCTGCGTAATTGGCTGATTTTGTTGTGTAACCGCTATCGGTATAAACCGAAGTCGTAATGTCTATGTCAAAACCAAGCCCCGTTGAATCTTGAGCTACTAGCCAATTGCCCGTAAAGCGTTGGCCACCTTTGTCGTCCAGATTAACCGTAGCCAAAAGCTCATCCGTCAAAGAATTACGAACTTTCGCCTGCACATAATAGGTATTGGAATCTAAATGATTCCCTATCTGGCGGGCTATCGTTTTTGTTTGTTGTGGTCGTAAGATCATTATTCGTAGATATGGCTAAGTGTTGTAGTCGCGCTTGCTGTTCCCTCTAATCTTCCGCCTAGCAAGACTTTTGTCCCGTCTTCCGGCCAGCAAGTATCAGGGGCAACATATATTCCAGTGCTTGAAGCCGCATCTGCTCCCACCGCCAACCATACATCATTGGTAGCGTGAGTGTTGCAGAATCTGCCGTAAACGTAACCAATATCCACTGATAAAATCAGAGTACTGGTTGCTGGTACCAATTCAGTGCTTCCGTGAGTTGGACTAACTAATTTTACCGAGTCTACATAACCAGTCGCGCCGAAATTCTGCAATGCGGGCGTTTGCGTGGTTATAAAGTGTCCGACAAACAAGAAAGCCAGAGCGAAAACTGAAACAATTACGATTGTGCTGTTTTTCATAAGTTTATTTGTTAATTATACCATTTTATTGACCTTTGTTGTATCCTATTTACTTTTTTATAATACCTGTGCTATACTTAATGTATTGCTTAGCCGCCAAAAGAGTTTAGCGTTCTGCTGGAAGGTTGTCGTGCGGCTAAGCAACCAACCGGCCAGTAGAACAGTGAACTCTTTTTCTTTAACAACCTGATTATATTCAGTGCCAGCTCTGTCGTAGCGACAACTGGAAGAGGGAATGTGTCGCTCTTTATGGCTATTTCCCTTACCGCCGATAATAAAAACGCCATTGAAACAATCGTGAGAATATCCGCGATTACCACTTATGGGGGGCAACTGGAGTGGAACTAGATGGTATAAAGAGGCCGAGTCGGCTAACCGCTGTTTGCTTGCCGCTAAAAACCTAACAGACCCTTTCTGGGACGCTGAAGAAGTACGGAGGAACTTAAACGGGGATAACCGCTCAATCAGGTCAGATATTTTGAATAAATTTTCGTTTTCTCGCGATTTTTCTTGAATTTCGTGGGAAAAAGCCTTACCAATTAACCTTCTAAGGAAAAAGTTGATGAGGTTAGAAAGATTAAAATAAAACTTTACAATTAAAGAAAGGCCGAGATATTGAGAAAAAAAACGAGCGAAATTAAATTTTAACATGTTTTGGATTATATTTTGGATTATTACTATACCCCTGCTTTCTTTATGGACATTCGGTTTCATATTGTATCTTTTTGATATTCTTATTCTTCATCTAAAGAAGTTTCGGAATTTTGAATAAGTTTTAAGATTGCCACCTTTTCTACAGGAGTAAATATACTTAGTTTTTCTGCAATATCACCAGCTCCTTTTAGTGCTTGTGCTGATAAAGTTTTCCCAAGAGCTGATTGAGCGAATTTTTTAACCGCGACTGCTCCAATAGAACCGGGCGCGCCTCCACCTAAAAATCCACCACCAGCCAAGATTAAATCAAAAGCATTCAATACTTCGTTTCTTGCCTTGCCCGTGTATTTCTCTATTAGGGCATTGCGTAGTGTTATCTCTTTAGATAATTCTTCAAATGTTTCTCTAGTACCAGCAGGGGCTAGTGTTTTTACATTTTCTCTTATGGCATTTGAATATGAGCGCAAAATATCCTTATTAAAAGTTAATTGTTGGCTCAAGAATGAGCGGTCGCCTAAAGTTCTATCTAATAGTTGTCTAATCTGGTTAGCCTCCGGCAAACTTAACGATTGTTTTTGCAACAAACCTTTTGCTTGGGGCGCAAGTTGCTTCACTATTTCAGATACCTCCTTGGCAGAAATAGAGCCACCCGCCTCGTTTATTGCGTTTGCAACATCGCTAAGTAGTTCGTTTTTTAGAATGCGCGCAGTTTTCGGCGCACTCGTCAACAAAGATTGAATTTTTTGACCTAAAGATTCTACCGCATCACTGGAATTTGTAATCAATTTTTCTGCAGTTCCAACTTTTTTATTTTTAAGCGCGTATTCAGAAACATCTTTACCAGCAATTAACGCTTTTTTAGATTGACCGATTGCACTTTGCATCAATCGTATTGGCAACGCTTCGGTTATTATTTTTTTAAGTGGGCTTAATATCTTTCCTGCGATTGGAAATCCAGCTCCAATTACACCAATTTTTGCAGATTCTTCTAAGTCTCCACCAGTTTGAGCCAAGGTTACTCCACCAGCAGAAATACCCTCTAATCCGGCGCGTGCGCCTAATGTTCCTACCTTAATAGCGCGCTCCCCTAATTTTGTTCCTTTCAATATGGCCTCTGCGCCCTTGCCTAATTTGCCGATAGCTCCGGCCGGTACCAAAAATTCAGCCACTTGTTCGGTGAATTTCCCAGCTCTCTGTGCCCCTCCCTCGGCAGTCAACATTTCTCTTGAAGATTCTATATCCTCTTTGGTGCGCGGATTAAATGTTTCTTGCACTTGTTTTAAGCCAGGAATTTTACGCGTCAATTTATCCAGTCCCTCTAGCGTTGAACCTACGCCCTTTGCCGCTCCGATGAAAAAATTACCTAGAGCTTTGCCGAAAGCGGGAGTTTCATCTGGAATAAATTTATTTTCCCTTTCTGGTGCCTTAATCTCGCCTAGCTTCGACTTTTGCACTGGCCGGATATTATCCTGAAAAGAAAGACTGCTCTTTGCCACTGGTTTAATTTTGTCTTGGAATGATAAAGCCATATTTTTATTGCCAACCGGCATTTTTAGCTTCTTGTATTTGTTCTTCGGTAAGTTCGGATGTATCAACTTGTTGTGTTCCGTCTGGGCTTGTCAAAACACCGCTTTCACCCCCTGAAGCACTCGCTCCCGGTAGCGTGGATAAAATTTGTCTAGATGTATCTACAACCTGCTTATAAATATCCGCGTATCCGCTCATGTCGCGTTGACCTGCCGCTTGGTTTTTAATCTTGGTCTCGATATTTCGGCGGATCATATCCACCGTGATGTACAAAATCGCATTACGCACATCTTCAGTCGCAGATAAATTAGGGATAGTTTTTGAGTAAGTCTTAATATCGTTATCGGTCAGAACGCCTACTTCGCCATATACACCGCGGGCGAGATTCGGGACTATCGCGTTCAATTGAGCTTTAATCGTCTGCGCCTGCGTATCCCACGGATTCTTGCTCCTCAACGTGCCGACAATCGGGCCAGTTTTTAGGCCAGCGATATTTTCTTGGAGCACCCCCATCTGATCAAGTACGGAGATAGTTTTTTCCATTGATTGCAGAAAAGTATCTGATACCTCTTTATCATAGGCCGCGCTTGATCGCATAAGTCCGTACACATCACCTTTTTCCTTGGCTTCATCAGATCGAACTTTCAATTCAGCCGCCACCAATGAGCGATAATTCTTGGCCGTTGAGACATCAGACAGATTAAGCTCACCAGACATAATGCTTTCAGCATCTCTGGCTACATTTCCCGTAACCGCTCCGCCTCCACCTAATGGCTCAACTGGTTTCGGCCCACCTACCCTAATAAGCTGTTCGTCTAAGCTTCTTGTCGGGTCAATGCTTTCTGGGCGCATATAAACTTGACCAGAAGCATCCGCGAAAGTCGTCCATTTCCCGCCAGTTCCGCCAACGGCAGAGAACGGAAGTTGCAAATTAAATGCCTGTTCTTCCACATTACCGTCTGAACCAACACGATAGCGATATAGTGTAGTTGTGCCATCTTCGTTTGGTAATAATTTTTCAGTAAATTCTGTTTGTAATTCTTTCGGAAGATTATTTTGAAAAAGTGAGTCCGCATAGAGTCGGTCTGCGTCATTTATCTCATCCAAATTCTTCCCCGATAGCTGACTAGCCATTACATCTCTTAACTTCGCTCCCGACTCATCATCAAACTGCGCCATTTGGAATGTTTCAAAATCCATTGTCCCGGCTTTAGCGATAGTCGCCAGTCGTTCTGCGGCCACTTTTTTCTCGGTTTCGGTAATTTGTATCCCAGCTGAAATAATCCCTAACTGTTCTTGGCGCAAGGATTGGATTTGAGCGTTGTATGCGTCTTCTACGGCCATTAGAGCTCTGGTGCTTTCCGCTTGGAGCATGGCTTTTTTATTTGCCCCAATAGCTTCGGCTGTGCCTCGTTGCTGGCTGGCTACGTCTTTAATTCTTTGCTGACGTTGATTTGCAAATTGAGTCCCGACTAAACCAGCCCGTGCGTTAATGCCTCTAGCCTGCCCTCTGATATCCGTTTCCTGCTGGTTAATCTCACGCACCTGCTTGGCTGTCTGCTCGTCTATATAGCTTAAATTAGCCTCTAGCTCGTCTGCAATAGCTTGACGGTTGTTTTGTGCACTTGTGCCTAGTCCTGCTTGTTGGGCTTCAATTTGGGCTTGTAGCGTGTCCAATACACCACTAGTTGAACGTGGGTCACGCGTTGGAGTCATTGTAGTCTGCGGAGCGCGCACATAAAAAGGATTATCTTCCAATCCGCCGGTAACAGGATTACGGATAGAAGGATTAGTGGTGTCTTTGGCCAATGCTCCACCAGAAATTATATCCTGCAATGTTAGGGGCTTGCCTTCGGCTAATGCCTTTTGTTGGAGTTCTGCGAGTGTTGCCATATTGTTTTATTAGTTAGGGAGGGCGACTAAAAATCAGTATTTTTTGTAAACGCACCATATCCAGAAGCTCCAGAGAAACCCGCTCCGCATCCACCGCTACCAGTGCTACCACCAGTAACTGTGATTGTTCCGCTATTAGCTGTGAGGGTATTGTATAGTCCAAAGAATACCCCAGCCCCACCTCCAGAACCACACCGGTCATTTGAATCGGCTGAATTAGTGCCATTCTCGCCAGCAACGCTTATACCTCCCGCTATTGTGAAATTCAAAGCACCCCCAACCTCTAACATAAGAGCACCACCGCCTCGTCCTCCAGCTGTCCCATCCCGACCGGAACCATTGCCTCCTCCTCCACCACCACCACCGCTACCCGGGATAAGAGGATATGCTTTAAGATATGGCGTAGAAGAAGCGAGTAATTGAAAGGATTTAGAGAATCCTAAAGGGTTACTCGCGACAGTGTTATTGGTATTCGCATTAGATATGCATAATCCCCCAGCACCCCCAGTATTGACAGACAGTCCTAAACCATCACTGCCAGCGCTACCATCAGAACAACCGCTATCACCGGAAGCGCTTATCGTTTCTATGGACGGCCTAGTGCCGTCACTAATAATAGAAGAACCACCACCACCCGCTCTGCCAGTAGTATTGTTGTTACTCCCCGCACCTGTTCCCCCAGCACCTCCTGCCCCGCCAAGAGCCGAAGTGTCAATACAAGGAGCACTCGTGCAAGTTATGGTTACATCGCCTTGTGATTTTAAGATAATCGTCGTTCCTTTTGTAGCGGGGTTTGTGAATGTTAGTTTTGAAGTCCCTGTTAGAGAAATCTCTGTATAATTTTTAACGACTATCGCCGCATTACCTAAGTCTATTGTAGACGAGGCGGTCAATGCTCCATCAGAGCCATCACCACCAAACTTTGACAGTTTAGACTCGACATCTAACCCATTAACCGTGATACTAGTTGAACTAGCAGAAGCCATTGATACCGCACCCGTAAATGTCCACGCCTCCGTCAAATCCAGCCAAGACTGCCTCAAAAGCCCGCTAGAGAGCGTAACTGGGATTAAGGTGGTAGCACTCGTTGTGGAGGCAAAAAGGCTGCTAGGGGCTACTAGTGAAGCGCCAGTGCCACCTGTGGCTGTCCCTGCGGCTATCTCGGCGGCTGTGCCTAGCTCTACAAGCCCTTTGACGGCCGTGGTAGCGTCTAACGCACCTGTTATGCTCGTATCGTTTAATAGCCCGACATTAACCAGATTTTGGTTGCTGGCGGCGATTGTGGAGGTGGCTATGCTTGAGTCATATTGTAAAACATTCGGCAAGGTTTCATCGCCATTTAGAATACGAGCCATTACTAGCAAAACCGGAGCGTCTGTTATCTTTACGCTTGAACCTCGGCGGTGGGATTTCTTTAGAGCTGATACTTCTGTATTTCCGGTAATTACCGATACGCCTCTGGTTAGTCCGGTTATTGTAGTTGAGCTGGCTGTGCCTAGCACGAACTCCTCGCTCCCTGTATTTGCGTCAATCACAAAGCCGTAAACTGTCCCTGTGGTTAGTGAAGTGCCGTCATCAGTCAAAATAGACACTAAATCCATTGAAGTATCCGAGCTGGTAATTGAAGCGGCTAGAGATGTAGAAAAACTCGCCACGGGTGTCGGGATAGTTGCCCCTAACTTCAAAACATAGTCGCCTAAATTATCTAAATCTGATTGTGTTACCTCTGGCGGTGTTGGCGCTGGAGTGGGAGTCGGGAAAATAAATCCGCCCAGTGCTAGTAATCCTGCTAATATCAATGCCCCAATTTTGTAAATCATACTCTAATTATACCACATTTTTAATTACTTATATACCTTTGAATTGTTTTCCTGCCCTTATACCTGTTGTCTTTTAGCTGATAAAAATAAACTGACACATAACCTAGTCCGGTCGCCTCAAACTTTAGCTGCACATCATTGTATTTGTCGCTGTTTATCTTAGTTTCCAGCTTATAGTGGTTGGCAAATGCCACATCACCCGTACCAATAGCTTTTTGCCCCAAAGTCGTCTGTCCGATTAAAATATCCGAGCCAATATCTACATACGAGCCTTTGCCGTCTATCTCGGCTATCTCTACGAAATCGCCCCGATCATAGCTAGCGTATACTTTTAGGGTCTGATCTTCTTGGATTTCGCCCTCTATGACAATCCGGCGGGTTTTCTTTGCTCCATCTACGCCTAGATTGGTTAACTCCATAGTGACATAGTTGGGGATGTTGCTTTCGTCATCATCAAAGCCCGAAAACAACTCATACGCATTGGCTGTAGTTGAGTCGCCAGCTACCAATGCCCCGTTATAAATCTCTATGCAATACGCCTGTAGGTCTTGTGGTGGACTCCATACACCCAAGTTCCTATCCCACAAAAACATTCGATTATTTTCTGTCGCGTCTGAAGTTCTACATGCCAACACAATATAATCGCCCCATTCTTTTAGCACCGCATCATCAAACCTATAATCTTCAAATAGAATTAGAGGCGATACATCGTTGGGAATTACCGAACCGCTTAATTTCTCAAGCTCTAAGATTCTAACTACTACATCTTCTACCTTTTCCTCGCTGGTATCTACATAGAAAATACCTTCACCTACTCCAGCCGTGGCTCTATGGTTGGGCACACCTACTCGCTGTCTATAGGGAAGATTAGAAGCATCGTCATCGTTGGCGGTAATGGTTAATTTCCACGCCTTTTTCTCGTGGAATAAATAATACACTCCATCAAAGAACTCGCTGCTCATTGCGTGTCCTGCACCTTCACCATGTGGAATATAAAACCCCTCGCCTGCCACCCTTGGCACTGAATAACTAAAATCCGCTATGCCTCCACTAATTGGGTCTTCGTAAGAATAATTAACTGTAATGTTACCTGTACCTGAAACTGGAGCGGTGTTAAATGTTACGGAATACGTTCCTGAAATATAGTTAATCGTGCCGGTGCCTCCTTGGTCGCCAGTTAATACCCCATTGTAGTCATCATTAAAAGTTTCCGTTCCATCAGTAAAGATAACCGAGAAACAACTTCGTTTTGAACCACCTGCCTTAAATGCCAGTGTCCCTGTAAAAGTTTTAATTACCCCATCTCCACTACTTACCACCTCGTTAACTACTGCGGTGTAGTCTGAGATAATATCCTTGTCAATTTTAGAACCCCACCAGCCTGTATTGTCTTTCTGTTTGCTTGAGCTTAAATTGTTCCACAAAAGCATTCGGTTGTTATTTATACGAATTTTTCCTCGATGTGAAGTGGAGGCTAAATCAACATAGCTATCTGGATTAGCGGGCATTATTTTGTAAATCGAGCTATTCGGGCTCGAGATGTATCCAGCCGCACCCGCTAATGAGTCATACGGCTCTATGCTCATATCCTCGCCACTAGCGGCCACAGGGAAAATGTTTGTCCCTACCTCTACCCAGTCTTCGGTATCATCATCGTAATACTCTAGCTTTCTGGCCCTAGTACGATATAAAACTTCTGTGCCGTCTGATTTAGATATTTGGCGTAGCCCTGTTACTTTGCCCACTCCAACATCTGAACCTAGCAACCGATATCCTCTGCGAAGCTCCATTTTGTCTACGCCCTCCTTGCTTTTACTCCCTGTGAATATCCAGTTTAGTCCAGCCGTAATCACACCACTAGCAACCTTGCTCGGCTCTGGTCGGTTAGCAAACCCTTTGAATTTTCTGACAGTGTAATTATTGAGCATACTACATTAACCCGATAGGAAATTCATAAGAGTCGCCCGTTGGTAAGCCGTCTGAGTCATACTGACCCTGTGTTTCGTACTCCCCTGCCATTGCTTGATGAGCCAGTGCGCTATCCCAGTCAATCATCGCTTGGTAAAGCATCGCTCCATCTGCCCGGTTTTGCAGGGCTTGTCTGGCGGTAATGTCATCGTAGTCAATCCCGCCCTTGTGCATCTCTGCGATTAAAAACCCAATAAGAGCATGGAAACGAGCAGGGGCAATCCAAGTCTGAATGCTTGAAAATGCCGGGCTGAACTTCTTATACACCAGATGAATGGTCGTGTAGCCAGTCGGGAGTTTTCCTGTAAGAGCAAATGTTGAATTTACTAAATCAACGTAGTATCTACGAGAAGCGTCTTTGTATTGGTATCTCTGCCCGTAAGAGATTGGACGGTAATAAATCGGGTTGTTGTTGCCGTCTACCACGAATAATCCTCGGTCTTGGCTAAAATCGCTTGGCAACGACTTGGTGGTTAAGAATGTATCCCCAGAGCTTGCGGTCTGCGTAGTGTCTTCAGTAATTAAATACCGCCACGGTCGCTCCTCTTCAATCTTTAACTTGGCAACATCAGCTAACTGATAAAACAGCGTTTCGTTTAGAGTTTCGCCGTCTAATAATGACTCTGTGAATTCTTTTAGTGTTGCGCTATCCATAGTTTTATG
>Ga0210043_1001421_pt1 | contig 19875 bp, 13 predicted proteins | sample CryGeymet201501t_FD_183990 | JGI IMG/M metagenome (GOLD analysis project Ga0210043, IMG submission 183990) | Groundwater microbial communities from Crystal Geyser aquifers in Utah, USA - Crystal Geyser metaG 2015-01t (SPAdes) (version 2) | ecosystem: Environmental > Aquatic > Deep subsurface >... | reverse complement strand
ACATCCTTAACATGTTTAGGCAGATTGGATTCATCAATCTTATCTAGTCTGTTATAGATTAATTGTTGGAATTCATTCATGTATAGTTAGACGTATTTAATCAGGGCATTGCAGCTAACGCAGTAGGGTTACCGACGTTCCACGACCCTGAGTCCCGAAAGGGACGTTAGGGGATGGCACGAAATTGCTTAGCAATTATAGTGCCATAGTGGAATGTGTCGCAGACCGAGCCGGTATTCCGGCGAAGTGGTAACCCGATGTTAACCGCCGTCACACAAAGTCGAGGCACGGAAGCCGACAATTTAATAGATATTTATTAATTGAATAAGATCAAGATGAAATCTATTCAGATTACTAAAAAATTATTATATTAGATAACGTGGAAGTAGATTCGTCAATAAATAGGCGACTCTTATAAAACGTCACTAGATATTGCCAATTAAAAACTTCTTTAATCTGAACCTTCAATAGACAAAAACAACGTAAATCTACTTGAAACAAAAAACATTAATACACGAGCCAAATATTAATTAAGAATTGTTCATAAAAAAATAATATTGTGAAACACTTTAAACTTAAATTGAGAGTCCTATACTTAGAACATAGTTATTGAATTTTCTTAAGACTCGAATAACTCTTTTACTATAATTCAGAATCTGATGATTAAAGAATTCTTAAAAAATACTAATCTTTAAATATAATTTTTAAATTGAAGAGAATAAATAACAATAATTCAGGTATAAAACATTGTAAACTGAATATATTCTGAACTATGTAAACCTTAATTCTTATTTAATTAATAAAATCAAAAACGCGGACACGATGTCCGCATTAATGTGTGATGGCGGTTAACGAGGAGCGTTACTGCCGTTCGGGATAGCCGAGTCTCCAAAGGAGACGTTGGCGTTGGCACGAGATTGCTTGAGCAAAGCGAATAAGCAATCGCAGTGACACCCGAATGGGTCTGAAGCTCCGCCTCCTCAAAGGCAAAGGAGCGAAGACGTTTCCAGTAACGCGGAGTTATATGAAGTCGCATTTTATTCAGGATAAGGAAGGTTATATGAAACGGCTTTTAAAATTATAAAAAATTTTCTATATAGAATGGACAATAATTTTCATTTTCGTTTGTAAATATGCTATCCCCAATTCTGGCAGCACATCCTATCAGACACTCTGATGGGTTATTAAATTTAATTCGAAACGGAGAATTTAACAAATTTACTTCAATTTCTTCTTTTCGTGTTTTTGGTTCTATTTTTTTTAAAAAATCGTTATAAAGAGATTTATCAAAATCAAAAGTCGCTAAATACCATTCGTCGTCAAACATTAATTGAGTAGAAAGCGTATACGTATTATCATTCATTTTTCCAACCATTATGATTGAAATAGTCATGAATATCTGTAAATATTTTTTACCATTTTGATCCATTGCTAAACCTAATTTTAACATGTATAAACCAAAATCAGGAATCAATTTCTTGCTAGGATCCGTTGGAAATCTATTCTTAACTCCAATAATTTCTTCTAATTTGAATAAATCTTCAAGCGTTGACTTTAAATTAATGTACAATACAGGTGGCCATTTACTTACATGAAACAAAACAAATTCTCTACCGTTGCAGAGCGCATAGTATTTAACTCTGATATCTTTATGAATAGCATAACTAAAAGCTTGCTCTACATTCTTTCCATTTACAATATTCTCATTTGGAGCCTTAGCATCTAAAATCCAGTAATTTTTAGTTTTGTATTGGAGTAAATAGTCTGGAATTATATTTACTTTATGTTTTTTCGTACCTATGTATACGAATGGATGGACAAGAGGCTTACTTCTAATAATCGAGTTTTCTCCTTGGATAGAATACCCTAATGAATTTAGTAGTGGTGTTATTATTTCCTCTCGCACTGAATCTTCCTTAAAAAGTGGATCGTTCAATATTTCGAAATTAAAATATTTCATTCTTTCGATATAGATTTTCATAGATTTCTAATTTGGTAGTGCGATTTCATATAACGAACTAGGCTACACGACGTTGTCCGTAGCTGAGTCTCGCAGAGACGTTAGCGTCGGCGCGTCTTCTTGCAAAGCAAGAAGCGTGACGGAGGACAATGTGCCTTTAGGCCGAGCGAGGGCCGGGGTCCCGAGCGTAGCGTGTCAGCCGAAGTTATGCGAAGTGAAACTTTTTAAAAATCATCTACCTTAAATATTCTATGAATAATAACTTGTTCGATAATTTTCTTTCCATCTACTTCTTTTACTCTCCAAGGCCAGATTCGACACCTTTTGTCTTCGGGATTTTCTACTATATCTGATGTAATTAATTCGAAATCCTCTACTATTCCTATACATCTAATTCCATTATAGAAACTGCCTGCTTTATGATCACATAGCTTAATGTTTTCCTTACAGATGCTGCATATTTCTGATTTTATCTTCGTTACCATAGAAGTATAAATTCCCTTTCCGTAATTTTCATCAAATTTAGCTTCAATGAGGTCTAATTCCTTTAAGATGTTTACCAAAATTTGAGATTCTGGTATGTAATTTTTTACTAGAATTCTTTCTCGGCAGTCCCAGAGTAGAATCCATAAATTTTCTAAAGTGTCATGATCCGTAATTACGCTAGTGCTGCGCATGATTGAATCTATATCGGTGAAGTCTATTATTCCTCTCAAAATTATACATTCATGAAGTGCATTATTTCTTGCAGTTTCTTCAATTTGTTTATTTTTAATAATTTTCTTATTTATTCTATAAATAACTGATTTAAGAAGTTTTTTAGCTCGATCATTCTGTTTTAATTCAATGTATGTTTTCCACTTGTCAAGGGAGGAATAAAGGCAACTATTTAACATCGATTTTCTCAAGCATTTTGACTAGTGTTTCCCCATCACCGTCGTAATTTAATTTTATGGTTGAGCCATCTTTCTTTTCTATTTCAAGAGTAGTATGTACTTTGAAATTTTCTTTTTTGTCTATTCTGTCATATATCCCAGCACCAACGACTGATGTAAATAATCCAATTAAAATAGGTAAGGCCAAAGTATCCCGTACATAAATATGTCCGAACCATTTGTCAGAAGATCTTCTTTCCTTAGTTGAAATAATCAATCCTAGTATATCAAAGTTAGCAATTTTTACATTCAGGTTTTTTAAGTCTTTTAAGATTAATAGTGAATCATGTGCATCGTATAAATCAAGTGCCGAATCTGAATAGGAAATATTTTCAGGTAATATCAATATCTGATATTCCTGCAAATTTAAATCCGGCAGGAAGAATTTTACTTTCGAAATTGTTTCATTTAACATTTTTTAATCCTTAATTTTTTTATTATCTAAAGAGGGAAATTATTTGTTTCATTTCGCATAACGCAGTAGGGTTGTCGACGTTCCCGTAAGGGAATGTGGCTTTAGCCCGTAGTGAGGGCGCAAGGCCCGAACGAAGCGTCAACCCGAAGTTAATCGTCGTTTAGCTTTCGCATCTGAGTAAAGTAAATTTTAACAGGAGCAATAAAAACTGTAATCAACAAATAAAACTTAATTCGAAGATATCAAGAGTATGATGAAATTCCGAAATATCAATTTAAATTATAAAGTAAAATAAAGTAAGACGTAAAACTTGCAATCTATGAAAAACGAAAAGATCCAAATACTTTTACACTATTTAAGCTGAGAAACCTTTTCGGAATTTCATAGTTCCTGCACTTAAGATAATCGCATAGAGGATATTCGCAAATGCTGCTACTCCCTGTTAAAATTATTACTTTCCTACTTAGTCAACAAAACCCCTAAACACCCGAAAGCTAAAATGTCGATTAACGAACTAGGCTTACCGACGTAGGCTGACCCTGAGTCCCGGAGGGACGTTAGGGACTGGCACGTAGCTTGCGTATGCAAGCGAGTGACAGAAAGCCTATGTGTCGCAGACCGAGCGAGGGCGATAGTCCAGAGCGTAGCGGTAAGCCGTAGTTATACGACGTGTGGCTTATACGCTTGCTAAAGTTTTCTTTCCCTTCTTAATTATTATTTCTCCACCTAAAGTGTGAATTAATTTCGAAAGGACTATTAAAGTAGGATTATCTTGTTTTCCACTTCTAATCTCTTGAATTACTGTGCTGGAAACATTTGCTTTTTTTGAAAGTTCTCTTACGGATACTTTTTGAGATTCCATTAAATCAATTAAAGTTTCAGAAAGATTTAAAGAATCGTATTCCTTTTCAAATTTTACTTTGAAGGATTTATCTTTCATTAAACGATCAAATGTTGATTTAGTAGTAGATGCCTTTTTTACTTCGTTTTTCATAATCTTCCCTTCTTTTTAACGCTCTAACTTTCTCGTTTTTAGGTAGCTTATCTGTTTTTTTGACAAAAGCGTTAGTAATTATAATTTTCTTTCCTTTGACAAAAAAGCAAAGGAATCTGTGAGGAATTGGTTTCAAAGCGAATAGAGAATCTCCTTCAAAATTGAATTTAGTTTTATCTTTGATTTCTCCGAATTCTGCAAACCTTTTGAATAAAGCTAAAGTTTTAATCTGATATTCTTCTGGTAAATCATTGAAATATTCTAGAACCTCTGATTTGTCTTTTTCATCAAAATACCATTCGATAGTAAATTTTTCGCCTTTATAAGCTGTGAATTCTCTCACTTTTTCAGTGTAACGGAATAACGTTACAACTTCAATCCTTTTTTAATTCTTTTGAGATTTTTTTTCTTTAATTTGGTTTTTGCCACATGTCGTATAACGAACTAGGCTACACGACGTTGTCCGTAGCTGAGCCTCGCAGAGGCGTTAGCGTCGGCGCGCCTTCTTGCAGAGCAAGAAGCGTGACGGAGGACAATGTGCCTTTAGGCCGAGCGAGGGCGAAAGTCCCGAGCGTAGCGTGTCAGCCGAAGTTATACGCCGTTGGTAAACCGCTTTTCATCGTAGACCTCTGAACACCCTGCGGTGGGTCTTTTCTATTAAAGCTTGCTAGTCATTTCAGCTTTGGCCATGGACGTCCGTAGCTGATCTTCATTAAAAATTCCTACTTGTTCGCAAGCGTCTAGATTGATTCTATTAGATTCCGATGACTTCTGTAAACGATTGCAAAAATCCTATAGATTAACTTACAAAAATTTAAGTAACATAACGCATAAATTCTTCATGTACAGTTCTGTCTTCATCCCATCTATTGGTATAACCTTCTGGTCTTTTACGATAATCAGCACATGTTAAAAGTAGTCGATTTTTAGCTCTAGACACACCTACAAAGAAAGCGCATCGCTCTTCATCAAGTTTTCCAAAAAAGATTTCGTTCTCGATCGCCATAATTATCACGGAATGAAATTCAAGGCCCTTGCTTTTATGAATAGTTAAGATTCTAATAGCTAGATCGTCTGAAAATCTAAGCAGTGCTTTGGTTAGATCAGGTTCAATTATTAATAATTCATCAATACGTGACTTTGTCTCTTGAAGAATTTCGTTCCTTCGTGTTTCTGACTCATAGTCAGAAGAAATTGCAACTAAAATGTCTTTTCCGATATACTTTAGAAAATCAGATACTTTGGTTGAATATTTAGAAGTGTCAACCTCTGCAATAAGATCCTTTTTTTGCGTCTTAATAAAATCATAAAAATCTTCTCGATTTGCTGATTCTTCTTCGTCATCAAATGGTATTAGTTGTTTGTTAAGGCGTTCCCATGCTTTGGGTTCTCGCTTTCCATATAAGCAGGACAAATAATCTACAATTATTCGTGCCAACGGTTCGGTTGTAATATCTTGAAGTGACTGTTCGTTACGATAAGGTATATTACGCTTTGTAAGGGCATCCATTAAAGTTTTTGCATACAAATCTACTTGCTTTGAAACCAAAACCGCAATTTCGTGTAGTGGAATATTTTCGCCAATTTGCTTCTGAATCAAATTTGCCAAAAACTCAGCTTCACTGTAACTATTATCAAATGACTGGATGTTTATTTCTCCTTCATCACCTACAATTAAATCCTCGGACATCACAGATCCAGGATCAATTTCTTGGATAATTTTATTTTGCATCCGAAGAAGGTTTGGTTTTGAACGGAAATTTCTATACAGATTCAGTGGAATAGCTTCGAAATCTTTAACAAAAATCTCAAAAATGCCTTCCATTGCACCTGCCCATCCCATTATTTTCTGCTTCGTATCACCAACTGCCGTCAATGACAATGAAGTACCTTTAAATATGGTTCTAATTAATTTATACTGATATTCGGTACAATCCTGAAATTCATCTAAAAATACATGGCTGTATGTACTTCTTACTGCGTTACGAGCTAATTTTGATTGTTCAATAATTTGCACAGCAAAAGGAATCAAATCCGCAAAAGTTATTTGTGTTTTAGAAACTCGGAGATCGCCAATTGTGTAATTCACGTTAAGCTCATCTTCCCCTATAAGCACCGGGCGAAATCGATCAATAATTCTTTTTGCAAACCCATGAAATGTATAGCTGTCGAAACGAGAGGAAAGATCGAAACCACATCGTTTCTGCACGCGTTCTTTTAGATTTTTACTTGCATCTACTTTAAATGAAATTGCCAGTATTCGTTTAGGATATGGACAACTGCCTGTTTGTAACAAAAAGTCAGCTCTTTGTGCCAGCATTTCTGTTTTGCCTGCACCTGGGCCAGCTGTCAATGCTAAGCATCGAGATTCTTCTTTGGCTGCTTTGAGAGCGTTTGGTTCAAGTATTAAATTATCAGCAGGTTTCCATTGCTCGGCCGATATCATTCTGGCAACTCTTTTAACATTGAAATCACTTTATCGGCTAGTCTTTTATAAGATTCAGGCATTTTCTCTAATAGCATCGAGTCAGTGATATTCGCAAGCGCTTCTAAATGAGCAGCTGGTTTGCTTCCTAATTTAAACATTTTATGATAAGAACCAAAGCACTTTTTTTCTCCATCTGAGTATTGGGTTGGATCAAAATGAGACTTCCCTAGAACTGAGTTGATTATTGATTCAGTAACTTCTTCCTCTTCAACATTATATTGTGTTGGGAAGGCTCGAATCATCGCATAATCTAGGTCTAGTGGCGTAGAGTAAAATAAATCTCTGTTCTCTAGTTCCTCTAAATAGTTGTCAAAGTCACGGATTTTATCTTTTTCTGAATTCCATTCGGGGATTCCAAAGTCGCTAGGGAGTGCATTTGCAAGGCTAAATCTCTTCAATTGGTCATTTGCATACTTAATGCGTCCCCAACCTCCTTGATAGCGTGCTACATCTAAATCAAGTAAGGTGATATATGGGATTTCGAGATCAGAGAGTAATCGCCAAAAATGATTCACATGTCTACCTCCTAATGGAGCAATTGTGATTGCTGATTCATCTACGGGGATTCCTTTAGCTTGAAAAATTCTAGGAATTACAATTTCTTCGCTATCCCCTTCTCCTAAAACGACAAGACGGGAGAAATAGATTTCTGGAAAAGCTTGAACAGCTTCCCTAACATATTTGTGAGCTTCATCATTATCAGAGGGTAGGCAAATTGTTGTGATTTTTGTTTTTCGGTTTTCATTTAACCGTAAGTATCTTACACGCTGCGAATCTATCCGCCGGAGCATTGATGGTGCATGCGTTGCAATCACGGCTTGAGCATCTTTTTGTTCGGTCATCGTATTCAATGCGCTTACTATTCGACCTAAATAGTGTGGTGAAAGGCTGTTTTCGGGCTCTTCAATGGCAACCAATGTAAAGACGGGAGGTTTTAATTTTATTGGATCAAATGAAGGATCTTTACCGTTAAGGACGTTTCGACCAATATACTGTGTTGATAAAACGAGCGAAAGATAAAGCATAGATTTTTGGCCATCACTCAAGCGAGAAAAATCAACTAAATTATCAGTGTGCCCAGGTGCAAATGAAACGGACATGTGCCTCAATAGAGCATCAATCTCAGAATTGATAAAAGTAATTTTAGGGTCAGTAAAGAAATTTCCTTTATGGAGTTTTCTCCAAGTAGTAACAAGTGCTTGGCTCAACGACAGAATGGAAGGATTTGAAGCCATCTTGCTGCTAATTTGATCGGTAAGATCTTTGATTGAATCTCTTTCATTAGTCCATTGAACTGCGCGAAGGAGTCTTCCTATAAGGGCGTTGGTGCTATAAGTAATATGATCTGCAGGATCTCTTCTGGCGGGCAAGTAATGTACATGAATAATATTTCGTTCAGATCTAGGTACCTTTGAGGTGTTTAACGGTTCACCATCTTGATCGACATCAAGTACGTACACAAAATTTTCTTCAATATCACCATCAACCCCCAAAGTTGCATCCAATCGAAATCGAATTCTAGGAATCCCGTCTACAGTGTCTAACCTCATATGAGCAAAATTGGGAGGTACGGAATTATTATCGCCTTCATCCTGGAGCTCAGGAAATTCGAAATCAACTTCAATCCACAGTTTCCTTTCTTCGGGTACCACTGTTTCATTAAAGGAAACATGAAAATCTGATTTCAGAATGCGACGCTTAGAAGGGTCAAATGCAAATAGCCTGCAAAGGGCTTGTAAAGTAGCCGTTTTGCCCGCCCCATTGGGCCCTATTAAATAGGTAATGTCATCAAAGGTGATAATGGTGGGTACCTCACCAAAAGATTGAAAATTTGAAAGACGTATGTAGTTTAAATTCATTTAAGGTTTATCTCCACTTCTTCTGCTAAAGGTATTGAACTTTTATATGTTCTCATATTAATTCTCGCCATGGATGGCGGGCTTTCTTAAGGGTAAGGTTTCTTTCTTTTCTTCCCGCCGCATTTGTTGATGGTAGGTTTACAAATGGCGTATAACGAACTAGGATTGCCGACGTTGGTCGTAGGTGAGTGCCTGAAAGGCACGTTACCGTTGGTACGACTTCTTGCAAAGCAAGAATCGTGACTAAGACCAATGTGGCGGAGCCTGTAGTGAGGGCGCAAGACCCGAACGAAACGGCAATCCGAAGTTATACGTCGTTTTTATTTTGATAAAATATTATTACATTTATCGAGAAGGGTTCCATTATAAAGTCTTTCATTCATTATTGGTTCTAAAATTTTTACACATTTTTTTGAATACTCCTTAGCTTTTTCTATTTTTCCTTCTTTCTCGGAAATTATCCCAAGGCTAAGATAAGCATTACCCTTGGCGCTTCCTTGTAAAACATTTGAAAATTCATTTAAAAAAATATTTTTTTTATTATTTGGAATAGAATTATCAAAAAATATTAATTCAACGTACTGATCCCCGTAAGTAGTCGTAGAAGCACTTCCATCCAATCGGCCTCTAGTTAAGTTTGAATATTTAATAGCTTTTTCTCTGATGAATTTAAATTTTTCATCAGGAGAAAGTTTAGCGTATTCAGTAAAATGTAAAAATTTGAAAAACAAATCTGGTTGTGTGTATCCATATTCCCAAAATTCCATGACATATAAATTGGAATCTTTAAAGTTTTTTTCCATATGAATAAATTTAGAATTTGGTATTGAGTTAAGGTAATCTAATACCTTAGTTGCAAAATTTCTATCACCTGATAATAGGGCAGTTTTTAGAATTGAATATTCTAATCCAATTTCATATTCAACTGATTGATCTGATTTCTCTAGCTTTCCGATGAGACCAACAAAGCCTTTTAATGCAGTTTTAAAATCCTTTTCATTGTCACAAAGAGCCTGGTATTCCAATAGATGAGTTTTAAATTCAACTAAATTTAATTTTTCATCTGCGACTATTGATTGCATTACTAAGAATGAGAAAACGATTGTTAAGTACCTAATTTTTGACATAAATATCCTTCATTTAAAATTTTAAAAATGACGTATAACGAACAAGCTTACCGACGTTCCTCGTAGCTGAGTCTCGCAGAGACGTTAGCGTCGGCGCGGTTTTTGCGGAGGCAAAAAACCGTGACGGAGAGGAATGTGGCTTTTGCCCGAGCGAGGGCGTAAGTCCCGAAGCGTAGCGGTAAGCGGCAGTTATCTGCTGTGTCGTGCAATACGACATTTTGATTGCGCCACGGATGGCGCATTGATGTTCTTTTTATTTAAGTTACGAATGAAGTCGATTTAATTTGAGATTAAATGATAGAGGTTCTTTGATACTGAAATTGCCGAATTTAAGCGTGAATTTTATTTTTCAAATTAGTAAAACAAAAAGCTGATTTTAAGAACGTCCCCTGACTCTTTGCTTAATCGTATTCAAAATTCTTGTATATAACCTCGGTTCTTCTTGCTCTCTATCTCTAAGGATAATAGTAAGAGCATATTCTTCGTCTTGCTTTGAGAATTTTTCCCCCCAGCTATGATCATTTCTAGTGACAACAATGAAAAACTTGGATTCTTGTTTTGGCTGTTTTATAGTCCAGGTTGACGATTGAACTGTACCATATCCTCTTGCTTCCGCACTTTTATTTCTGTTAGTAGCATATTCAGGTATATTTTTATAAGCATCTTTAGGCGTCTCTTTATCAAACATTGTAACAACATTATTCAAGGATGTATTCTTTATGAATTTGAAAAACATTCTCGTAGCTTTATAATTCACTCTAGTATTTCTGACGGCCGAAAAGTACGACAAAGTAATAGTTATTTCTCTTTTTCTCTTTCCTGCAAAATATTCAGTAGGAAGCGGTATTTCATAAAAATGATTTTTGTCATTTTGAATTTTATCACTAGTGTACAAAATGACTACATCCTCTGAAGATCTATAGAGGAATTCTTCATCTACTTTTCCATAGCCAGCAAGTCGAGTTTTTTCTTCTTCGTTTAAAGAATTATTAAAATTCAAGACATCAATTTTGGCATTGCTTACAAGAAGATTTCGTACAAGCAAGATTGATTTTTCATTTATGGCGGAAAAGGTTCGAGCAGCTAAATGAGTAATATAGGGAGCAGCAAAACTTGTTCCCCAATGTTCGGAGAATATATTTCCTCCTGCAAAATCTTTATTTAAACTTAGTTCGCCTAGGCCATGCTCTAGAATAGAACGGGATCTAACATCAATACCAAGATTGCCTGCAAAAGCAACTAAGTCTGGTTTTATACAATTAACTAAACCTGGCCCTGTTCTTGAGAAAGGAGAAACACTATCAACATGGGCAATTGACTGATAGGCGGGATCAGACTTGTATCTGGTTGCAAATCTGCTGTTATCATTTCTTGTTATTCCGCCAACAGTTAGAACATTAATTGCATTACTTGGTTCTAAGATCTCCGAATTCTCCAATAGATATTTCGGATATTTTTTGCCAGAATTTAAATTGTGTAAAATTTGTAATTTTCGTAGATTTCCAGCTGATACGATAAATAAAACATCTAGTTCATGTGCAAGACTATCGAGTAGAGTTGGCAGAGAATTTGCTCTGCCTCCACGATAGGGACGTCTTTCATCTCCAATTGATAAATTGAAAATTTTACATTGATATTCTGAATGAAATTCTCGTACTGCCTTTTCAATTTGGTTTTCTATGAAAGATTCACTGTAATCGTTATTGTCATCCAAAATTCGTCCGCTCAAAATCCATGCATGTGGAGTGAATGAGTTAGTTGCTATTGAGCCTTGAATATTACCATATGTTGCTATACCTGCAACTGCGGTTCCGTGACCAGTACTATCCATAGGATTGGTATCTATGTAGGATCTACTGTCTCCAACTGCACCTTTGATCAAGGGGTGTCCTGCCATCAATCCACTATCTAATATAGCTACTTTTGTTGCATTGTCTGTTAAAACTGTTGGAGAATTTAAAGTTGTTAGGTCTGTTTGTAGGAGAGAATATTCCAAAGAGTATTTTGGGGGGATATCTACCACTCTAACATCTCGGTGATTAAATAACATCTGGTAATTATCTTTATTACATTTAATTCTTGTGATTGTAATATAACTATTAGCTACGGAATCGAGAATATTTAATGAGGAGGACTCCGCCCATGATTTAAATGAGCTCAGCATTTTCTCTCTTTCCGATTGAAGTTCAATTGGCCAAAGTTCAACGTCTAACAAAAATACTTCCGTACTAGGTATTCCCTCTCTTTTTAGAATGTCTCCTTTGCGATCGTCAGGGTTCCAAAGATCGATAGATCTAGATGCCTCAATTAAATCCTTTCGCGTGGCAACTCCTGTAGATCCAAATGTTGCTAGCCTTTTTTCGAATTCAGATAACGCATTTTCTGTTGCAAAAAGTAATATAACTTCATCATTTTCCTGGCTAATAAATTGAAATCCAAGAATGGATTCAAATCCAGCTCCATCGAATCCTGGTTTTACTTTTAGTTTCAATAAAAGACGATCATCATAGCCGGGGATTTCTTCTTTGAACTTAGTTTTCGACTCGTCTAGCTGAGATTTAAGTAAATTCGCATGTTCTAAATTATTTCCTTCAAATTTTTTTTGCGGGAAAGGATTTCCCCGTCTATTTCGTATTATCGTTTCTCGCTGAAATTGTATATGTTCAAATACTCCTGCCATTTAATTTATTTCCTGAATTCTTCGTTTTCTTGCATCTTCACGTAGTAGGGAACTATCAATTTGTCTGTCTTCTAGAAATTCTTTCCCTTGTAAAATCATTTCCTTGATTGCTCTCCGTATTATCCTTTCAATATCGGCATGGCTTATGCCTTTAAAACGCGTTGCAAGCTCACTAGTATCTGAAATTAAATTTCTACGTACACCTTTTAGTTTCAAATCTAGTAATTTTTTAATTTGTTCTAAATTAGGCATAGTAAATGATAATACTTCTTCAAAGCGTCGCCAAACTGCGGTATCTAAATTCAATTCATGATTTGTAGCAGCAATTAAAATGCTGTCCCCTTTATAGCCGTCGAACATCTGAAGAAGTGCATTTACGACTCGCTTTATTTCTCCATGTTCTGAAGTATCGGAGCGCTCTCTTCCTAGCGCATCAAACTCATCAAACAATACAACCATTCGATTGTTTTTGATATAGTCAAAGATGCTTCGTAAGTTAGCGGAAGTTTCACCCAAGTAAGAAGATACAATAGAATCAATTCTTAATATAGCCAATGGTAATTCTAATTCAAATGCTAAAGCTTCTGCGGTTACAGTCTTTCCACAACCTGGTGGCCCATAGAATAAAATTTTGTCAGCCGGTTTCATTCCATAAGTTGTAAGTATTTCTTTCCTATTTTGTTCCAATAGAATCTCGTCAATTAAAGAACGATTCTCATCTGACAAGACAATATCATTTATTGATCGAGATGGTATACTGATCGAAAGAAGAGGTATTCCTCTTTCTTTGTCGAGTGGAACATTATTGTTTAAAACTTTAAGGGAATTTACATCAGATTCTTTACCATACAATATCCGTTCTAAATCGTTTGCTAAGAGGTGATGTTGTTTGGCTCGTTCTTCATTGATTATTTCTTCCGCAACTCGATTAAAAGTCTCTTTGTCACCTGTAGAGACAGATTTAAACAGTAAGCGTAAATGTTTGGCAGTGGGCATCTTAATCCTCCTTTCGTTTACTTAAATTTAAAAAAAACTAAAAAATGTGAAAAAAATATCAATAAAACCGAAAGTGGAAGTCAATCAACCTTTATGATAAATTAACATAATCCCAGTTTATCCTAATTCTACGACAAATTCTCGGTTGAATTTACTTTAATTTAAATCTTTTTTGTAAATCTTTCCGAATTTAAGATTAAATTTGAACGTAATCAAGTCCTTGATATCTTAGCTTCTTCTTTTTGATTCTGATAAAGTTGGGGTACTAATTCATTGATTTTCGACTCCAAAAAATCGGCATCGGAATGCTTGTTCACTTTTTTCAATTTAGTAATTTGTATCGCGAGTTCTTCAATTTTTTTAGCTATAAGAAATTTTTCACCGTCAGCAGCATTTGGAACATAGATCGGAAGTTTTTCTATGTACTGACGATTGTAAGCAAAAAATCCGCCTTTAAAGTTGCTACTATAGGATTGTAAATACGAATCAAGAAATTCTGAATTCAATATTCCTAATAAATACTCATAAGAAATTGGAATGTCTTTGTTTATAGTAATACCGTATCCACCACCACCTCCTCCGCCTGATCCAACAAAATAATATGATCCGTCTTCGTCATAAGCGTAACTGGCTCGAGAAGATATCGAAGGAACTAAGATTTTACATTGATCGAATCTGGTATGATTTTTTTTGTAAACATAACCGTACCATAAATTGCCCATTTGGTTTTTGTTTCTGGCGGATAAAGCTTTTTTATTGGATTCTAAGTATTCCCATGTCAAAGGAAAATTGTTTCTGTAATCTTCTTGGCTGATTATTATTGATTTATCGTTAGTCGTTATATATGGAAAAATGAGTCTTTTTGATAAATCGGTAAATGAAAAAGGTTTTATATTAATCGAACCTTTTACTAGATATTTTAAATGGTCATTTTCAAACCAATGCTCTTTATTGGTTGCTTTCGAGAAACATTTTACAAGATTCTTCTCTTTTTTGAGTTCTTCAACTATAAATATATCATCACCATCCGTTTGTAAGCCGACGAATAAATGTGCAATATCTTTTAGTTTTGTAGGATACTTACTTAATTGTTCGAATAACTTACTACTTTTACCGATATTCAGATTCCAATCGGAAGACGTCAATTTATCGGCACTGATTAAACCATTCTCGGCTTCTTCATTTATTTTCCATTTATCGAGGGATAAAACCTTTGATATATGAACTTCCTTATTAGAGGACTTTGTTAAGAATAATAGACATGTATAAGTTGTTGGGCCATCGAAAATTTGAATATCACCAAAATGGACAATTTTTTTTACATTCTGATTTGCAGATATGATTCCTCTAATATTTTCCCCGTAAGTAGCGTTTAAGAACTTGTTTGGAAGAATAAATCCAACGTATCCCCTGTCGTTTAGTAAATTTAAACTTTTCTCTATAAATAATACATATATATCAAAATTCCCTTTGTTCCCTGATTTATATGATTTCTTATAAATTTCTACCGCTTTTGGATCCCATAGTTGTAACTCTTGGATTCGTATGTACGGTGGATTTCCAATTACGCAATCAAAACCGTTAAAAGGGTACTCTCTTTCCCAATCAAAAGGTAATATTTCCGTTGTAGTCGAGTGGACTAGAACCTCAGCGGAGCCCTGAGAAAAATCAAACATATTGTTTGAATACAAATCTTCCCTGGAAATTAACGAGTTCCCGCACTTTATATTTCGGCTCATGTCAGGAAGTACTTTTCCTTTTAGAAACAAGAAGGTATCATCTTCTAATCCTTCTTCTAGCAATTTGAGGTAAAGGCTTAGGATTGCTACTTCTGTGGCTTCTCGGTCGACATCGACTCCAAAAATGTTGTTAACTAGTATTTCACCTTTCTTTTTAACCGAAAGTTTAACTTCACCTTCAGCTGAAATATAATAGTCTTCCTTGTATTTTTTAGTTTTTTCTTTTTTGTAAAATTCTTTATGAATCTCCATTAAATATTGGTAGGCACCTAAGAGGAAACTTCCAGATCCACAAGCGGGATCTAAAATTTTGATTTTCGAAATTTCATCTGGTTTTTTATTTTTAACAGCTTTTCCGACTGTTTCTTCAACAATTTTATTAACAATAAATTCGGGCGTATAATAAACACCTTTAGCATGAATGACTTCTGGTTTTACTTCTACTTTTGCCTGATGACCTTCCGTTAGACGTATTTTCGATCCTAAAAATCTTTCGTATATTCTTCCTAATATTTCAGGTTCAATTATATCAAATTGAAACGGGGATCGTGGATAGCATAAGTCTAAAACAATTTCTTTAATAGTTTTATCATCGATAAAAAGTTTTTCACTAAAATGAGGTTTAAATAATAAACCATTGTACTTGGCATTTAGTTCGCCAAAAAAAGGGAGGATACTTATATATATATCTTTTTTTTGTTGAACCAAATTAAATAAAGTATTCTCATCTACAATATTACGATCTTCTAATTGACGAACAAAAACTAATCTATCTAAAATTCTTTGTACTGCTTCATTGATTTCAGAAACTGACAATGAAAGATTTCTTCTAGCTATATTTAATGCTAATTTCTCTCGCCAAGAACTTATTTCATCAAGGAATTCATCATCTAATGTTTTGGTTGATTTTGAAATTTTTCCTCGTAATTTTTCTAAACTACCGGCTAATACAGCTTCTTTTGAAAAATTTTCATAAAGTAAATTCCATTTGGTAACGTAATCCGTATATTTAAGATCAAAGTCTTTTAGTAATCCTTGCGAAGGATTATCATAAATTGGTTTTTCTAAGGCATTGAAAACCCTGAATTCTTGAAAATCTGTAATTATTACAATGGGTGCGGTTCCTCTCGTAGAGTAGGCGTATCTTTTCGCTTGAAAAACAGGATCCTTGTCGGTCAATGGAACCCAAGGAGCTTTTGCTTCCACAAAAAACTTTAGCTTGCCATTTAACCTGAATGCATAATCAGGTTTTTTTGTTGTTGAGTTGTCCCGTTGCGAAAATTCTCTGTGAACATCCCATTGATTTCTTTGAATATGAGTTTGATCAAATTCCCATCCTAAAGCTTGGAAAAATGGATCAATAAAGCGATTGCGTGCTTCTGTTTCTTGAAAGGATTTTGATAAATAAAGTTTCTCGTTACGTTCGAAATCTTCAACTTTCTTTTCAATTATTTCTAGACCTTTTTTATTCATTAATAAATCCTAAATGGCAAAATAGCTTTTTACTCTATGTGATAAAGCGGAAATGGGAAAAATTTTTAAAAACTTAGCCTGCCACGGACGGCAGGCAGACGTAATGTGAAGTCGCACGACATTGCAGATAACGAGGAGAATTGCCGACGTTGGTCGTAGGTGAGTGTCCTAAGGACACGTTACCGTTGGCGCGTATTCTTGCTATTGCAAGAATCGTGACAAAGACCAATGTGTCGAAGACCGAGGCGGTAGTCCGCCGAAGTGGCAATTCGGAGTTATCTGCTGTGCCGCTCCCTTAGATTGTATTTGTGAATTTTAGACAGAGAGCCTGTAAGCGAAGATATGTTTTTTAGACTTCATTAAATATTTTCATTGATGTCAGCCTATTTTTACATTTGATTCCAAAATCCGGCTCAACATGTTCGGCATAATTTATTAATCCTAACAAATGTTCATAAAATGATAATGGATCTCTAAAACGAATATGAATAGAATAATCCAACAAGCCAAATTTTTCAATACAGTGTAAGTGTTTTTCAATTCTATACTTGAATTCCTTTAAAAGTTTTGGCTCATCTCCTTCAACGTTTAGTCCAAGTACAATTTTCTTCGATCCAGGAGATAAAATTTTAGTTTTTGTAGTTTTAGGTCTGAAACCATAAGAATAAATTACTTCATAAATTTTCGAAATTAATGTTTTCGCATCATCTCGATTTTTTATTCCTGTTGAAGATGAAAATGTCATATCGTCAGCATATCTTGTATAAATAATTCCGTCCTTACCCATTAGTGTGGTAAATGTTGAATCCATTTCTCGGCATACGATGTTCGAAAGCATTGGACTAGTACTTGCACCTTGAGGTAAGGAACCTAATTTTTTGGAGTTATACGTAGGAATCACTGTATAGTTATTAATTTTTCTTACTTGCCAAAAGCTAAAATTCTTTTTTTTATCACTTATACGTGTACAAAGTCTTGCTAATTCGAGTGAGAGCAGTTTTGTATATCCAAGATTATTGAATTTCTTGAAAATCTTTAACTCAGAAATATTTTCAAAAAACTGCTGAATATCAACTTTGATAATCCATTTGGCGGCACAGTGCTGACGACAACAATTTATAATTGAATTTCCAGGATGATATGCGTAACTTCTCGCATTCGGAATTAGAGTTGATAAAATATGTTTGGAAATAAATTTCTGCGCTTGAGCAATTGAAGGTGTTGGAATACAAATATTGCGAATTCCTCCACTTCTTTTTCTCATTTGAAATATTGAGTAAGGATCTTCGTATCTTTTAACAATTCTTCGAAGATACTTGTAATTAGTTCCTGTAATTAGTGAAAAATGCTTTAGTGAAAAGATTACAGGTAACTTGTTTGCTATTAATTTGTCTGAATATGAAATTGCTAGCTTTATACTTTCCTCAGGAAGCCCATTTTTTTTGGCTTTCTGATGAAAAATGTGGGGGGAGTTATACTTCATTTACATTTCCTTTGATGGCTAACTATGAATCGACGGCGTAGCCGATCGATTCATACGGCCTTTGTCTTGCCGAAGGCCACGTAGGCAGAGAAGACAAAGGCCGCATTAGTCGAAAGCGGATGATTTTTCAAAGATTTAGAATTTCTCTAAACCCCTCCAGACAAGCTGGACTCTGGCTAAACAAAGAGTTAATTCCCCCCGAATGATTTTGGTATATAATTTATATGTTTATCAAAATCGTAACTTGATTCCATAATTTTCTTTTTCTTTAATTTCTTTAAAGTATTTTTTCCTATTATTGTTAAATTGTTATTCTCATTTATAAACTTTTTTTTTCTTAAAAAAGAAAGTTTCTCGAAAATAATATTTTGATCTAAAAGCATATAATTTGAAAGTGATTCATTTTTGCGATATCCTTTTGAAATAGCATCGAGTATTTCAAAAAATAAAAGGTCAGTATTACTATTTTTATCAACGAATGTAATAAATTTTTTCCTAATCAAAGAGAAGTAATATTTAAATTTTTCCATTAACTCAGGAGAACCGATATCAACAAAGCAATACTTCAGATTATGGGGAATGACCTGATTTGGAAACAATGCCGGAATTTTATTATTAATTCTTTTAAATAGAATTCCTGGAAGATTATTCGGGACACCATGTTCAAAAACTAAAAGAGCTTTGCTATTTCCATAACCAAGTGCGAAATTACGAAATCTATTGGAATATTTTTTGCAAGTTGTTTCTATTAGTTGCTTTTGTTTTTTGCTTAAGCTAGCTGTATTGTCAATAGTCGGGCATTTTATTTCATACAATATTTGAATATTTGAGTCAAAAATTTTTATTCTTTTGAATGCGTCTTCTGTAATAGAATAACATATTAATGTAAATTTTAAATATTTCGAAGATTTCCAACTTTTAATTGTTGGGTGAGCTAACAGTTTGTTATAATATTTAATGAATCGATCGCCTGATGCTACAAGATCATCTAGTAAATATATATTTCGAACCAATTGTTTTCTCATTTCGAAAATTGAGGGATTTATTATTATTTCTTTTTTCCATTTTCGAAAGGCACTTGTAATTAGATTAGCGATGAGAGCCTCACTGCCAATACCTGGATCTCTATAATTTTTTGAAAATTGTATCAATTCGGGAAATTCATTGTCAGTACTATTAAGTTTGATTTTATGTTTAGATTTCGAGGAATACTTTTTTGGAACCGAAAATATTGAATGTTTTGAGGTTTTTATAACTGGCAGAATAACAATCGGTGCAACATCTTGCTTTTGTAATCGATCCGCTCGTTCATTATTAAGAAGTAGATCAATGCTTCTTAATATATTACTAGTAGGAATTAGAAGTAATTGAGATAAAAGCAAGCTGATTATTTTTCTATCATTATCTGGAAAATGTCTTAGCCAATTTTGAACATAAGGCTCATCTGTAAGTTTAAGTTGCGATCTTTCCATTAATTTTGTTATTTAAAATAAAGTTTTTATAACTGTAATTATTAAAGTTTAATCATTATTGAGGATAATTTTGGTTTAAATATAAAAATGAAGATCTTATTGTCTTTTAGATTTGCGGCATTGCGACTAACGAACTAGGCTACACGACGTTGTCCGTAGCTGAGCCTTCGTAGAAGGCGTTAGCGTCGGCGCGCCTTCTTGCAGAGCAAGAAGCGTGACGGAGGACAATGTGCCTTTAGGCCGAGCGAGGGCCG
>Ga0210043_1001420_pt1 | contig 19877 bp, 22 predicted proteins | sample CryGeymet201501t_FD_183990 | JGI IMG/M metagenome (GOLD analysis project Ga0210043, IMG submission 183990) | Groundwater microbial communities from Crystal Geyser aquifers in Utah, USA - Crystal Geyser metaG 2015-01t (SPAdes) (version 2) | ecosystem: Environmental > Aquatic > Deep subsurface >... | reverse complement strand
ATGGTAGCGAATGCGATAGGTGCAATGTGATGCTCGCTCAAGCTCAATACTCATTGAAGAGCGATGGTTAGAAAGTAGTTAAGCTTGACGCCCAGCCACAGCAAGCTGTGGGGTAAAACGATTTAATATAGTCAAAGTTTAAGCCCAAAATCTTTGATTTTGTTGTTTAAAACTTTCTTATCAATCTTTATCTTTTATTCAGGGCATTCCCCTTTAGTGTAATAAAGCACGTCAGGGTTTGAGCATGAAAAGCAGCTGTTCCCAAAATTCTCAGCACAGGGATATTTAATGCAGTCAACCTTCTCGGGATTAAACCAGCCGCAAACAGGCTCATAAACTTCTATGCATGCCTCTCCTTCCCTGTCTTCAGGTACGCAATAAACTCTATTTTCAGTGCCATAGTTAACAGCAATTATAGCAGAGACCACAACGGCAAGCACAACAATGATTGCAATCATAAGAGAAGTTCTGTCTTTCATCATTTTATCCCCCTTAGTGTGCCGGAAACTTTAATGACTTCTATTTTTTCCGGATAAACCGCGAAGCTTGCCTTTACCCTATCCAGCTCTTTCCTGTTTACTGCAAGAATCCACTCTTTCCCCTTCTGCCCCACAAAATAAGGAGAGGAATTGGCCCACCCTAAAATTCCTATGTAATCAAGAATCGCATTTTCAATGTCTTTCTTGCCTCCCCGAATAAGGAGATACCTTCTTTTCATTTTAGCAGAGGGCCTTAGTTTCATCTTAATTTATTATTGTTGCATTTGCAAGCTCATTTATCTTTATTCTGACCACATCACTCTCAAGGGCAAACCCGAGGCTTTCGGCCCCTCCTATCTTGAAATTATTTACTCCTATAACTTTCCCTTCCTTATCAATCAGTGGCCCTCCAGAATTCCCGGGATTTAATGTCACATCTGTCTGCACGTAGGCCTTCAACCCGTTAGGACCTTCCCTATCAACCGCGCTTACAATCCCTTCCGTGACAGTAAAAGAAAGCCCAAGGGGATTTCCTATTGCTACAACTTTCTCTCCCACCTGCACATTGTCGCTTTCTTCAAGCTCAAGATGCTCAAAAATTCCGCTGACTCTCAAAAGAGCCAGGTCGGTAAATTCGTCCCATCCAACTATCTGCGCCTGAAATTCCTGCCCATTATAATCAACCACATTGACAAAACCCGCATCTTGTATGACGTGCCAGTTTGTCACCACAAATCCTGCAGAGTGCACAAAGAAGCCTGAACCGGCAGACCTGTCAGTCGTAACGCTCACAACAGATCTTATAGATTCATCAACAACTCCCGAAAAATCATCCTGTGTTAATTTCAGGAGGTCAATCTCCTGCCTTATGTTGCTTCCTTGCTCTGCAATCGCCTTTGTAAGTTCCTGCACACTAAACCTTAATTCCTGCCTTACATCTTTAATCTCTCCCTCAATCTTTCCTTCAAAATAATCTTTAATTTCCTCCTGCTGCGCTATGACTTTCGATGCCTGCCCTGAAATGACTACGAAACTGGCAGCCTGAAAGATAAGAAGGGCAACGACAAGAGTGTATAGGACATTTCTATGTATTTTAAGATTCCTGATGTGCCTATGCGTGGACATCATAAAAAATAATCCTCGCCGTATTTATAGTTTCCTAAAAACCTATTTAAACCGCCCTTTCTTTTATGTTCCATGTTAAAATTGCATACAATTGGGGGATATGATGAGGTCGGAAAAAATATGACTGCTCTTGAGTCTGGTGATGATGTTCTTTTATTTGACGCAGGCATTTTCCTTCCTGCCGTTGTGGGCGTTCAGGAAAGGGAGAAAAACCCGACTGAAAAGTGGATGAGGGAAATAGGGGCTCTTCCAGATGATTTATACCTTGACAGGAAAGGACTAAGGAGCAAGGTAAGGTCCATATTGGTGTCACACGCGCATCTTGATCATATAGGAGGAGTCCAGTACATTGCACCAAGATACAATGCTTCAGTCGCGGCGCCTCAATTCACTATAGAAGTCCTAAAAAAATTAATGGAAGACAATCAGGGCGAGATACAGAATCCCCTTATATCTGTAAAGCCCGACAATTCTATAATAGTAAAGGGCAAGGAGAACTATAAGGTTGAGTTTGTCAACATAACCCATTCAACAATCCAGTCAACCATGATTGCTGTTCACACAAAAGAGGGAATCGTCCTTTATGCAAATGACTACAAGTTTGACAATTCTCCTATCCTTGGAGACAAGCCGAATTATAAAAGACTAAAACAATTATCAAAGATAGGAATAAAGGCATTGGTTGTTGATTGCCTCTACGCTCCCGACGACAGAAAAACACCTTCTGAAAAAATAGCGCGTGGTTTGCTGGAAGATGTCCTCTTCACGACTGAAAATTACAAGTCTGGGATTGTCGTTACAACCTTTTCATCCCATATAGCAAGATTAAAATCAATAACTGAATTTGGGAACAAGCTTGGCAGGGAAGTGCTTTTTCTCGGTAGGAGTCTAAATAAATATGTTTCGGCTGCAGACAGGATTGGGAAGGCCCCCTTCAGTAAACAGGTCCAGATGGTCAAATACAGGAGGCAAATGGACAACATGTTAAAGAGAGTAAATGCTAACAAGAGAAAATATCTTGTTGTTTGCACAGGGCATCAGGGGGAGCCAGGTGCAATTCTCGACAGAATGTCCAGGTCCCAGTTGCCTTACCGGCTTTCTTCGGACGATCATGTAATTTTTTCGTCAAAAACAATCCCCACTCCCGTAAATGTGGAGAGCAGGGCGCAGCTGGAAAAAAGACTGAAGAAATTCAATGTAAGAATTTTTGACAATGTTCATGTCTCTGGGCACGGGGGGAGAGAGGACCTTAGGGATTTGATAAAGCTGACCCGTCCGGAAAATATAATCCCTTCGCACGGAGACTGGAAAAAAACAAAAGCAGGAATGGATCTTGCAATTGAAATGGGTTATAAGAAAAATTACAATGTTCATTTGATGGCAAACGGAAAGAGCTTGGTGCTTAAATAATATGGTTAGAGAAGATATCTTTGGTGGGTTGAAAAACGCCCTTGATAGGGGCGAAGATTTGGAAAATGCAGCCCGAACTTTCATCAATGCAGGATATTCCGAAAGTGAAGTCAGGGAGGCCGCTCACTCGCTTGTTTCAGGTTCTGATATAGATTCACAGGACAGACTTCCCAAGCTTCCGCAGCAGCCTAATTACACGAGATCTCCTGAAAGGGCTTCGGAAAGGCAGGTTTCTTCTCCCCGTTATCAGCCCAGCCGTAGACAAGGAATCGATTGGAAGCTGGTCACTCTTAGCTCGATACTTATAGTCCTTATTGGAATCCTCGCTGTTTCATTTTTCTTCAAAAGTCAGATAACTGACTTCTTTACAGGATTATTATGATATACGAGCCCTCGGACGATTCACTTCTTTTGGAAGAGTATGTAAAAAAATATGCAAAAGGAAAATCAGTACTGGATGTGGGTTCCGGCTCGGGGATTTTGGCTGAAGCGGCGGTGTGTAACAAGGCAGGATCTGTTCTTGCCTCCGACATCAATCCTGAAGCAGTAGCCCTTATAAAATCAAAAGGGATTCCAGCGATAAAGTCTAATCTCTTTGAAAAAATAAAAAGTAAGTTCGATTTGATAATCTTTAATCCTCCTTATCTGCCAAGGGACTCAAGAGAGCCAAAAAGCTCCCAATTAGTAACTACTGGAGGGAAAGGAGGGGATGAAATAATCTTACGTTTTCTAAAGCAGGCCAGGAGCCATATCAAGAATAATGGAATCATTCTGATTCTTCTGTCTTCATTGACTCCAAGAAAAAGAATTCTTAAATTGCTTGCAGAAATTGGATTTAAGCACAAAGTCGTGGGCTCAAGAAAGGTTTTTATGGAGTCTCTCGAAGTCTGGGAAATAAAACACAACAATCAATAAATACCTCTCATTTTAGCAATCTATATGAGATTTGCCCATCTTGGCGACTGCCATCTTGGAGGCTGGAGACAGCCCGAATTAAGGCAGTTGAATATGGATGCCTTCAGGTCAGCCATAGCAGAAATAATAAAAGAAAAGCTTGATTTTGCCCTCGTAGCAGGAGATCTTTTTGATTCAGCCTATCCTCCAATAGAAACAATAAAAGAAACCTTTGAGGAGTTTAGGAAGCTGAAGGATGCAAAAATTCCCGTATTTCTCATAGCAGGAAGCCACGATTATTCAGCAACAGGCAAGTCATTTCTGGATGTATTGGAAAAAGCAGGTTTTGTCAGAAATGCATTTCAGCCAGAGGAAAGAAATGGGCTTATAATGCTGCATCCGATTGTTTACAAGAATGTCGCAATATACGGTTATCCGGGGAAAAAATCCGGCCTGGAAGTGCCAGAAATAGAAAGGATCAAGCTCCAGGATTCTCCGGGATTATTCAGAATTTTAATGCTTCACACAGCCATAAGAGACGCGGTTAAAACCCTCCCGATTCCTGCTGTAAATCAGGAAAATCTCCCAAAGGTTGACTATCTCGCTCTTGCACATTTACATATTAACTATAACAAGAACAACAGGGTGTATTCAGGCCCAACTTTCCCAAATAATTCAGAAGAGCTTGAAGAGCTTGGTGGCGGCTCATTCTATATAGTTGATACAAAAGGAAAAATAGAAAGGAGAGAAATAAGGCTCAAGGAAACGGAGGTCTTTAATTTCACGATAACCAATGCTGTATCCGCGACTGATGAAGTCATTGATGAATTAAAGAAGCATTCCCTTCAGGACAAAATCGTGATTCTCCGGCTTTCAGGCTCAATAGAGGTCGGAAAGACTTCTGACATAAAACTAAATGAAATAGAAGATTATGTTAAAAAGCAGGGGGCCTACTCTTTTCTCAAAAGCACTTCAAAACTATTTATTACACAATCAGATATGGACATAGAGATTGAATCAGGAAATCTCGAAGAGGAAATAATAAAAACATTTCAGGAGCAGAACCCGCATGTGCTTAACGGGCTTGCCTTAACCCTGATATCTGCCCTTCAGGTTGAGAAAAAGGAGGAAGAGACCTCAAGAATATTCGAGGACAGAATGGCTTCGGAAGTGAGAAAGATTCTGCCGCTAAAATGAGACTGAATAAACTTTCACTAAAAAATATAAGAAGTTATAAATCGGAGACGATTGTATTTCCCCAAGGGTCAACTCTTCTTTCAGGGGATATAGGGTCAGGAAAGACAACAATTCTTCTTGCAATTGCCTTTGCGCTATTTGGTCTCCAGCCAGGCCAGAAAGGTTCATCTCTCCTATCCAACTCTGAAGAGGAAGGAAAAGTTGACCTTGAGCTTAAGGTTCAGGACTCAATCATTCTGATAGAAAGGACTCTGAAAAGGACTTCAAAATCAGTGACACAGGATTATTCAGCAATAACAATAGATGGGGACAAGCAGGAATTGTCTGTCACAGAGCTGAAGGCAAAACTACTTTCTCTTCTGAATTACCCTCCTGAATTTTTGAAGAAAACAAATATACTCTACAACTACACTGTTTATTCCCCGCAGGAGCAGATGAAACAGATAATACTCGAAGACCCTGAATCAAGGCTAAATGTTCTTAGGCATGTTTTTGGAGTTGACAAATACAAGAAGATAAACGAAAATCTTTCTCTTGTCACAGCCAGGCTTAGGGAAGAGTCAAGAATTCTTCAGTATGATATAAGAGACCTAGATGAGAGCAAAACTTCTCTTTCATCACAAAAGGAATTCCTGAACATGCTTGCTGAAAAGATAGCCTCAAAAAACGCAGAGCTTCAGGAAAGAATCAAAGAAAGAAAAAACCTCGAAAAAGAAATCCACGAGCTGGAAAATAAGGTTGAAGAAAAAAGGAATTTTGAAAAAGAGATAGAAAAAACAAAAATTGCCTTGTCTTACAAATCTCAGGAGAAGGCAAGGCTGGGCAGGGAGATAATGGAAATAGAGTCCAAAATCCAGCAGTCTCCAGATTTTAATCCTGAAGATTTAAGGAAAGTTGAGCTTGAAATCAGCAGGCTCCATGACAGAATTGAGTCTCTCTCAAGCCAGATAATCGCCCTGGCTGCAAAAAGCTCCTCTTTGAAGAGCAGGCAGGAAGAAGACCTTCAAAAGAAGGAAAGGATTTTCAAGATAGATATCTGCCCGACATGTCTGCAGGATGTCTCGGAAAATCACAAGCATAATATTCTTAATGAAACTGAAAACTCGGTTTCAAGCACAAAAAAGGAGCTTGAAAAAATTGATTTTGAGATAAAGCAGATTTCAGAAGAGATGGTTTCAGCAAAATCTTCCTTTTCAGAAATGCAGTCCAGGAAATATAATCTTGAGCTGATTAAATCAAAATTTGTTGACTTGGACACAATGAAAAAAAATCTTGGGGCAATAAAAAAGCACAGGGATGATTTGGAAAAAGATTCGGAACTTCTTGAAAAGCACTCAACTCTTCTGAAAAATTCCGTGCTTGAGTTCGCAAAATATGAAAATCTCCACAATATCAAGGATTCCGGGCTTAAGGTTGCTTTCCAGAAGGAAAAGTCTGCCGAGATAGAAATAGCAGAGTTCAAAAAAGAGGTCGAGCTGACGCAAAAAGAGATAGCCGTCCTTGTAAAAAAAATATCTGCAAAGGAAGATGCGAAACATAAGCTCTCAAAGCTTCTTGAAATAGAACAGTGGCTTTCAACAAAATTCTCTGACCTCATATCTTTCACTGAAAAGAACATGATGCTCAAGCTTAGAAAGGAATTTTCAAAATTTTTCAACAAGTGGTTTTCAATGCTTACTACTGACGCCTTCTACGTGAATCTGGACGAGACTTTCACACCCATAGTAACTCATGAAGATTACGAGCTAGATTATGACTTTCTTTCAGGAGGCGAAAGAACTGCCGTCGCCCTTGCTTACAGGCTTGCACTGAATCAGATAATCAATTCCCTGTTCAGCAGGATAAACACCCAGGATTTAGTAATCCTTGATGAGCCGACAGACGGATTTTCAGGCCAGCAGCTTGATAAAATCAGGGACATCCTGCAGGAGCTCAACATAGGTCAGTTGATAATAGTCTCCCATGAGCCTAAGATAGAATCCTTTGTTGACAACGTGATAAGGATAAAGAAAGAGAACGGGCAGTCAAAGGTAGCCTAACAAAAACTTTAAATACCTCATATCCTGTAAAATCCCATAGAGGTTTATTCTAATGGACTCTGACTTAAAAAATTCGGTGCTGAAAACTGGTACAACAGTATTAGGAATAGTATGTAAAGATGGAATTGTAATGGGTGCAGACAGAAGAGTTACCGCAGGTCATCTTGTAATGAGCAAGAAAGAGAGAAAAGTCAAGCAGATAACTGACTATCTTGTCATGTCATGGACAGGCGGGGCTGCAGACGCGTTTCTTTCCGAAAAGGTAATTGCCGCAGAACTAAGGCTGAAGGAGCTAAAGACAAAGATGCGCCCAACCGTGAAAGAGTCCGCTCATCTGATTGGGATGATGTTTTACAGGAACATAAGAACTCCTTCTATGATTCCTCATATAGTCGGGACACTTGTAGGCGGGTATAATGAGGATGGGACCTTTGAGCTTTACACAATAGAGCCCGCTGGAGGGGTCTATAAGGTAGAGGATTATGACGCTAACTTCTCATCAGGAATGCCTTTCGTTCTTGGATATCTGGAAAGGCAGTACAACAAGAATGTAACAATAAAGGAAGGCGTTGAGCTTGCCCTTGAATCGCTTAAATCTTCAACACAGAGGGATGTTGCATCTGGAAACGGAATCGATATCTTTACAATAAATAAAGATGGAATAAAGCATGCTGTTTCGCAGGAAATAACTGCCACATACTCTTAAATTCTAAAATGCCTGATATTTTGAAACAAATCGAAGAGGAACTACCTAAGGGAGTAGTCAGTGAATCAATTTTCGAAGGGGCAAATATAGTACTTTACACAGATAACAAGGAATTTTTCAAGACTGGCGAGGAAAAAGTCAAGGAAGTGGTCAATAAGATAAAGAAAAGGATTGAATTGAGGGCAGACAAGAAGATTTTAGCTTCAGAGGAAGATACAGACAAAACAATCAGGGCGATTGTGTCGGAAGAGGCAGGAATTGAAAATATAATTTTTGACGTTCAGAGAAGTACAGTAATAATCGAGGCAAAGAAGCCAGGGATGGTTATAGGAAAGGGTGGTTCGATTCTCGCAGACATAAAAGCCTCAACAATGTGGTCTCCTGTTATTCAGAGAAGCCCGGCAATCCATTCAAAGATAACCGAAAAAATACGCTCGGTTTTATATGCAAATAACAATTACAGAAAAAAGTTTCTGCATGAAATAGGCCAGAAGATTTACAAGGACTGGAGTCCTGAAAAGATGGACATGTGGGTTCGTGTAACCTATCTTGGTTCAGGAAGGCAGGTTGGCCGTTCTTGCTTGCTTCTGCACACCCCGAATTCAAAAGTGCTTTTAGATTGTGGGATAAATCCTGGGATAGCAGAAGGCCCTGAAAGATTCCCTTATCTTGACGTCGCTGAAATCGGAGACCTTAATTCAATAGATGCCATAATCCTTTCACACGCACATACAGACCATTCAGCTTTGATTCCATACCTTTACAAGATGGGATACACAGGTCCTGTTTATATGACTGCGCCTACAAGAGATATCTCTGCTCTTTTAGCCCTTGATTTCGTCGGTGTTGCATATAAGCAGGCTGAATCGCCTATATTCAGAGCAGAGCATATAAAAGAGGCCGTGAGGCATTCCATCTGCCTCAATTACAATGAAGTCCATGACATAACTCCTGACATAAGAATAACCTTTTACAATGCAGGCCACGTTCTCGGCTCTGCAGTTACTCATGTCAATATAGGAAATGGATTGCACAACTTTGTTTATTCTGCAGACACAAATTATAGAAAATCAAGGCTGCTTGATCCTGCAGTGAACAGGTTTCCGAGAGTTGAAACCGTAACTCTCGAATCAACATACGGGTCGAAAGAGCAGGTTCTGCCTCCAAGAGCTGAAGTCGAGGAAAAGTTCATAGAGCTTGCCAAAAAAACAATAGAAAACGGGGGGAAAATTCTTCTTCCCGAGTTAGGATTGGGGCACGCACAGGAAACTGTTTTGAGAGTTGAAGAAGCGGTAAGGACAGGAAAGCTTCCGGAAATTCCTGTTTATCTTGACGGGATGCTCTGGGACATAACCGCCATTCACACAGCTTATCCTGATTTTTTGTCAGCCTCTGTAAGAAGCCAGATATTCCAGGATAATAATCCATTCACCTCTCCAATTCTAAAGAGAGTTGGAAGTCCGGCAGAAAGAAAGCAGGTCATTGAGGGAGGGCCGTGCATCATAATAGCTACATCCGGAATGCTTGTAGGCGGGGCTTCTGTTGAATATTTCAGGCATCTGGCAGACAATCCAAAAAATCTTATGGTTTTCGGATGTTATCAGGCATCAGGTTCTCTCGGAAGGCAAATACAGGAAGGCACTAAATTTGTTAAGGTAAATGACAACGAAACTGTTGAGATTAAGATGCAGACAGAAACAATGAACGGTCTTTCAGCCCACTCTGGGAGAAATGAATTAATGCAATATATCAACAGAATGAGCCCAAAGCCAAAGAAGATAATAATAAATCACGGCGAGGTCTCGAGGTGCCTGGATTTGGCCTCTTCCTTATACAGAATGAACCGCGTGGAGACAGTAGTTCCAAGGAATTTAGAGACTATCAGGCTGAAGTGATTTTAATTTAGCCATAACAATTAAATAATCTTCTTTCCAGGAACATCCATGAAACACACAAAAAAGGTGACCTTTATCCTTCTCGGCATGTTTCTCATCGCACAGCTAATAGGCATATTTGTTGCAAATGCTTATGCTCCTGAAATCACATCTGTAATAAATGAAACGACAGGCGAGGTGACAACTGTAGAGGAATATCCAAGCCTTCCAGGATTATTCCAGCCTCCCTCTGATGTCTCCCCAGCATCAGCAACAACTTCAATAGTCATAGCCTTGATAGTAGCAGTCTGCCTGATGCTTCTTCTTATGAAATTAAGGGCGGAAGTATTTCTTAGGGCTTGGTTTTTTGTGGTAATCGCTATAGGAATAGCTCTTGCAGTAAATGCATTTGTCATAAGATTTCCAAACTCATTCATAATTGCTTTCATCATAGCAATTCCTCTAACAATAATAAAAGTCTTTAAGAGGGACATTATAGTCCATAATCTTACGGAGCTTCTGATTTATCCGGGCATAGCTTCAGTCTTCATTCCTCTGCTGTCAATCTGGACAGTAGTCCTTCTTCTCATATTAATCTCTCTCTATGATATTTACGCAGTCTGGCACGCAGGATTTATGCAGAAAATGGCAAAATACCAGATGGAGCAGGTCAAAGTATTTTCAGGATTCTTTGTTCCATACATAAGGAAGAAAGACAGGCTGGCAATTAAGAAGGCACAGCAGTCAAAGTCAAAGGCAAAAGGGGTAAAAATAAGTGTTGCCATTCTTGGAGGAGGAGATGTAGTATTCCCCATAATCCTGGCCGGGGTTGTACTTCATACTTTAGGCCTTGCCCAAGCGCTCATAATTGCGCTTGGAGCAACAATAGCTCTGGGATTCCTGTTCTATAATTCAGAAAAAGGCAAGTTCTATCCTGCAATGCCTTTCATAACTGCCGGGCTTCTGGTAGCTTTAGGAATCGCTTACCTGATTTGACTGCCTCTGTGAACTGGCATATCTTGCTTCGGCATCTCTGACGCTTCCTTCTGCAGGCCTTAATATGAAGCTTCCAGTGGGCTTGATGACTCCATTTTCCACTGACCTATATGTCGCATCTCCGTTGTTGATAACATGCTCTCTGAAGATTATAGCGCCACTTATAGTGGTTCCAACATACTCTCCTGTTATCCTCAAATCTTCACTCCAGAATTCCACAGGCTTTCCTTTATGCTGGCCGAGAGGGTCTTCCGATTCGGGAATCAATCTAAGTCCTTCAAAGGCAGGCCTTTCATCAGGTTGTCTGTTAAATCCGATTGGCATATTTTGTTTCATTAAAGAGCTTATTTAAATCTTATCTTTTTACCATCCGTGAGGTACAACAACCAAAACCTTTATATATGGGAATTTTATCCTTTTTACATGATAATATCAGGAACAATAAGCAGGAATCCTCTTAACAATAGTGAATTAGAAATCTTAAATGAAGTTCTGGGCGTTTATAGTTTAGATTCATATGCAGAAATCAGAGATATAAAAGCTATGGATTTCTGGGCGAGAACTAACGACCCTCAGGAATTATATCGTGAGATAGTTAAGCAGGGGCTAGCTTTATCCTCAGAATTAACAGTGCCAAGTTCAAGAATTAAAATGGCCCAGGTGGAAAAATGATAGTAAAACCAGAATTAGTTAAGAAAATAAAAGACCACTTTAACCTTAATATTTATGAAACTAAAGTTTGGCTGGCATTGCTTTCAAAAGGAGTTGTTTCTGTCGGAGAAACTGCCGAGCTTTCAGGCGTTCCGAGAAGCAGGACCTATGATGTCCTGGAGTCTCTGGCAAAGAGAGGATTTGCAATAATCAAAATAGGAAAGCCTGTAAAGTATATAGCCGTAGAGCCTAAAGCAATCATAGAGAAAATGAAGTCAAATGTTCTTACAGAAGCTAATGAAAAAGTGAAAACTCTTTCCGGCTTGAGCGAAAGGGAAGAGTATAAGGAATTGGAGCAGCTTTATACCACAGGAATCTCACCTGTAAGGGCAGAGGATTTATCCGGAGCTTTAAAGGGAAGAAATCATGTCAGCTCCAAGATAAAAGAGATTTTTGGAAATACTAAGAAAGAAGTATCTATATGCACATCAGCTTCAGACTTTGAGAAAAGGTCAAGAATGTTTCTTCCTGAACTTGAAATCCTGAAGAATAGGAACATAAAAATAAACATCGCTCTTTCAGGGCATGAGTCTGAAATAAAAAAGATAAACTCAAAATACGGCATAAAGGCGAGGCCCACCCTAAACAAGGGAAGATTTGTAATATCTGATAAAAGGGAATCTCTGTTTATGATAACACATGAAAACACAGATGAAGAGATTGGATTGTGGGTTTCAGCCCCATTCTTTTCAGAATCCCTTCATAACATGTTTGAGATTAGCTTGAGGTAATTGAAATGGAAGAAAATCAGGAAAATCAGGAAAAGAAAAGAAGCCATATGAGTAAATGGGTTAAGAGAGTCGGAATTGGAGCTCTAGCTACCGGTTTAATTTCAGGAACTTTTTACAATGGTAATCACGACCTGCCTCCACTATATGTAAGAAAGACAGAGGATGGCGGAGGGATAGCTGCAGGTTTAATAGTAAGAATAGACGAGGGAGTCAACTTCTATGGGGCAGTTGTAGCCCCCATTATACATATTAATGGAAATTTATATGGAATCAACGCAAATTTGGTTGAAACAGGGGATGTTGGAAAAGTAAACGGATTAGAAATTGGAGCTTTAGACGCTGCCTTAACAAGTAAAAGAGAGTACAATCGTCAGGTTAATGGTGTAGATATAGGATTCTTTAATTCCTCTAAGTCAACAGATGGATTAAGGATTGGGTTATTTAATCTGGCAGAGTATGGAAGGTATCTTGATGTTGGGCTTGTTAATATAATATCAAGAATTGATAAGGATGGGGAACCTTATGATGTTGATTCTCTCTCAATACCCATAACAATAAGTTCTTCTGATAGAAGAGAAGAATAATTACCCAACCTTCATCTCCGTTATCCCCATCTCATTCAGCTTATCTTTATCCCTGTTAATTTTTTCTATAAACTCTTTTCCGGAAAAATCCACGGGAATCCTTGCGTATATCATATTATCCTTCACAAATGTCCTGCCTCTATGCGCCTCTTTAAACGCCTGGATATGCTTTCTTAACCTCTTTGTATACATTGGAGGCCCAAGCTGTATTATCTCCTTTTTTGATTTAACAATCATGTAAAAATCTGCCTCTTGCTTTCCAGAATAAACGAATTCATGCTTCAATAATTCAAAATATTTCTTGATTTCGGATTCGACATAATAATGAAATTTTTTAAGTTTCGTACCGGCAATATCTCCCGCTTGTCTGTCCGTTCTTATATTGACGTGAATAAATTCAGCTTTCTTCTTTTCAGCTAAATCCTTTAACTTATCTAAGTCAATATCATCTTCAGAAAAATAAACCTTATCAGGACTCTTAAGAAATTTTCTTGCCGCTTCCTGGAACTTCTCAAAAGTCTCTCTGGATAAGGAAGCCAGGGCATTTCTGTCTTTGTTTGTTGGATCAACAAGAATTACAGGGCTCTGTAATTTCGCTTCATTAAGCTCAAAGAGGACATCATCTTTTCTTCTGTAATGCTTCCCAGGATCTAAAATAATTCTTGTTCCCTTTTCAGCTTTCACAAGCTCTCTAAGCATCTTTAGGAAGCTCCCATAATGCAGTACCATCAGCTCCAGGGAATATCCTGAAAATCCCCTGACGTATGTTTCAGCACCATAAACTTTCTGTGCCTGGCAGAAGGATTTAGCAAGCAATACCTGATTTTCCAGGCCCTTGATTTTCTTCTTTACATATGAAACGTGGAAATAACTTAAATCGGTCACATTCCTTTCCTCACTTGGCTTTCTTATCTTGGTAACCGGAATTATTTCAAAATAGGCATTATCGGAAAAATATATCCTGAAATAATCCCTGCTCCCATGGAGCTTTTCCATCTTCAATCCAAGTTTTTTAGCCAGTTTTTGCAGCACTTTCTCAAGCAAGGGAGAGATATCATCATACTCCCACGGAAACCTGACAAAAACATCGACGTCATATTTGCCATCCTTAATGAGGGTATTTTTAGCAAAACTCCCTCCGACAAAAACATCTCCACCATGTTTAGTTTTGGCAAGTTCCTGATTTAATCTTTCAATAAAAACCTTAACATCTTTCTTTAATTGTTTGACTTCTCTCTCGTTAGGCTTTATCTCTTCAATCTTTTCTTTAAGAATTTTTTTCAATTGCATTATCTATCAAGAATCAATTATTTTTAAACCCTTAGCACAAGTATAGAGAGCCCTGGGCGTTGTTCACAATCAGCGACCATTTATCCCTGTTGTTTTGCGAGAGAAGGTCATCATAAAGATTTACCCTTCTCCCATCGAATAGTTCAATAGAAGCGATTAATTCCTGATTTTCTCCATTCCTTCCCAAATTAGCAAAACCGACTATATCTATGTTGCCTCTATTTGCTCCTTCAGAAAGCCAGTCTCTTCCTACCTCGGTCCCAGGAACATCCTGAATATATCTGAAACTGGCAAAAGATGACGCGAGCGAACTTACAAGAATCAAATCACATGGCCTGCCTTTACATCTTGCAGGAACGTCGATAACAAGTGGAGCTGACTGCCCCGAACTTCTGCTTCCAATAAGCTCACAGCTTCCTGACAATCCAGAAGGGCAATTAGTCCCATCTTTCTGGCATAGTTTTGCCTAATGTATCATTCAAACTGTTCTCACCTGTAAAGTATGCCTGTATCGAAGTTAAATTATGCCCTGGATTAGGAGTGGGTGCATTAGGATTGGGGGTGTAAGCAACTGCAAAGATAACGCTTGCAAGGACCAAAACAGAAAGGATTACGCCGAGAGCATATTTCTTCTCAATATTCACCTCTAATTTCATCCTATCACCAATTTATCTTTATTTAAATAGTTTTCTCATCTGACCTGTTTAAGCTGGCAACCAGGTCGACAATATATTTGCCGTCTTCAAGCTTATACACTAAAGGTCTTTCCTTGCTGAAAAGATTTTGTATATCAAGCAGATATTTTCCGGGTTTCAGCACTTTAACACTCTCAAAGTCCATCACAATTGGGGCTTCATCTTCCTTAATTCCTACAATGTCTCTGACATCTTCCTCTATCTGCCTTTTTTCCTCACTTGAGAGCTTTATTTCCTCTTCGCTTGATTCTCTTATCTTCTTCAGCTTGTCTTCGGAAATATAAAAAAAGAATCTGCTTCCGCATTTACTGCACCCTTTCAGGACCTCTTCAGAGCCATCCCCATAGATTTCAGAGCAGTGAATGCATTGATTTGGCATTACAGGTACTGACAATGGACCTTAATAAAATTAGTTGTTTTCCAGTATTATCCTAAATAAATCTCCAGCTTTTTAGGATCTTTCTTTATCTCTTTTACAATTGTTGCAGGACCTATTATTGTAAGTGCATTGGCTCCTCCAGATAGCTTGTTTGCAAGCCCATGTTTCATCTTGTCAAGGATGTTTGCTTCTTTCAAATTTGGCTCAATCACGGCAAGCTCTATTCCCTTGAACTGCTTCACATGGTCTATCATTGCCATGGTATCCTCAACGAGCCGTATCTCTTCTTCAACTCTCAACCTTCCCTGAAGAATCACAACTTTGTTTCCAAGAATCAGCTTCAATATCTTTTTTATTCTGTCTGTGATCGACAAATGCTGGATTTCAGAGAACGGAAGGACATGAAGGCTTAGGCCTCTTGTTCTGGTAACCCCTCTTTTATTGGACATTTTGTTTTTACTCATTTTATCTTTTTAAATTTTCTTAGCTAACCTAAACAGGGCCTCATAGAAATCGTCCATATTCTTCTTTTTTCTTGCTGAAATTCCAACAACTTCATAGTCAGGGAAAGCGGCTTCAATCTTCTTCAGATTTGCTTTTCTCAAGTCTATCTTATTCCCAACTATCAAAACTGGCTTCTTTCTTGCAACTATATTCCCGACAACAGTTATATTCACTTGCGAATAAGGATTTTGGGAGGCATCAAGAACAACAATTATTGCATCCATATCATCAAGCCACTTTATGCTTTCAATTATTCCCTGTGTGGCTTCCTTGGCCCTCTTTTTAGCAGTGCCCTTGTTCATCTTGTACTTTAGAAAATCTTCATAGTCAACCTTTGTTGCAATTCCGGGCGTATCTGCAATCTTAAATGTCAGTTTTTTGCCCTTATAGTCTATCTCGACTTTCTCCTTCACCTGAACGTGTCTGGTTTCATGGGGGACATCACTAACTTTTCCAATATCCTCTCCTGTCCAGTCTTTACATATCACGTTAGCAAGGCTTGTTTTTCCGGCATTAGGCGGGCCGTAAAATCCAAGTTTTATATCCTCTTTCCTTCCAAAAAGGCTATTCAATATCCTTTTTGATAAATCCTTTAGTATCCTAATCATGAGATGATAAGAAATATTCTTTTAATAAATGTTACGCCCGGGATTTTCCTGCCTCTTCATTATCTCTTCCCTGACTTTTTTCCTTTCAGCAAACCTGAACAAGGGTATTTCAAACATTCCTGTTCTTTTGCCTTCAAGCTTCTTCGTGGCATATTTAATCTGTTCGGCACTCCATTTACTCTGCTTAAGCTTCAGCTTTATCTGGCCGTCATTCAGTCCAGTTCTTCTTGCATTATATATGAAATTTATAAGGTTGTAGAGGTCTTCATCGCTCTTAAACAGTGCAGCCTCATAATTTCTCTTATACCACTCCTGCATCACTATATAAACCACAAAAGCAAAAATCAGCAGAACAACCATTCCTATTGTGAAAAAGCCCCAATTGAAACCCCTCTTTTCGGCCTCTCTTATTTCTCCTGCATCATAGCCAAGATTTCCTATCAATGGAGAAACATAAAGTCCAAGTTCTGCAGGAGAAATCTCATCTGCTATAACAAAGGCAACTCTTCTCCTGACATCAGATAGGGGAATATAAGTGCCCCCTTCAAGAGATTTCTCGTTATAGTTGCTGTCAAAAGTCACTCCAGCCAGGCTGTATCCTATGATTAAATATGACTCCTCCGATTTCGGAGTCACATCCAATTCAAACTTGCTTACAATCACTTCCGCTTCACTGTCATAGAAAGCTGAAATTTCCTCATACTTTATATTCCCATCCACATTCTCGTTCATCCATCCGGCTATCGCTCCCCTTATCTCCTCATCGTCCCCATCCTCGGAACTTAGCTCCTCAATGTAAGAAACATCAAAGTTCTCAAACCCTATAACAAGGGGAAATTGCCCGCTTCTGCTTGTATTTATTGACTTTGGAACCTTCAAATCTATCAAATCAAGCATTATTGCAGTAAAGTTCTCATCATTTTCGGCATCATTATATCTTCTTTCAAGAATATCAAGCTCACTTTCTATTGCATCAGGGTCAATCTCCTCCTCTATAACATTTCTAATCCACGGAGAGTACCCATCAAGGGCATTTTTGATTTTGTCTATTCTGTCCCTGTATTCCTTTATTGTCTGGTTAGCGGCTTCTTCAGCATTCCCAACTATAATCCTGAAGGTTCTTGTGCTTGTTACATTGCCTGCTTTCTTCAGAGTGACTTCCATATCAAACTGGCCCTCTTCGGTATATCTGTGAGTTGCCTTGTTGTTATTTGAGATTGCCTCTCTTTCATCCCCAAAGGCCCATTTGCTTGTTACATTACCTGTAAATCCGGTTGCCTCAAAGGTTGTATCAATTCCTATAGAAACAAACCTTGGGTTCACATCAAAAGTGAGGCTCTTGCTTATATTAATCGGCTGGGAAAACGCCTGCTCTCCCTGGATATAAAGCTTAAAGTTTTTTTCATTTGTGTTCTCGGGTATTGTAAATCCAGCGTCTTCAAGCCCAACCAATAATGAATCTGAAGTCAATGTTGCTTTCTCTTCCACTATTCCATGCATCTTATTGGAACTCTTTAAGATATCATCTGCAAAATATTCCACAAGAACATTTGAAAAGCTTAGGGTCTGCCCCCCTCCTGAATACTTTATTGGGATTACGCACCCCCCTTCACAATCTCCAAGATATCTATCAAGGATATAATCATAAATATAGTCCTTCAAGGCAATCCCATTTGAATTTTGAAAGCTTGAATCATCAATGACAAAGTTTACATCATCAAACTGAAGGGGCTGTGCAAATATCTCAAAATCTGTTGTCCCCGCAAGACATCCAATGCCTGCACACCCACACGAATTGCTTGTCTCTGTATTTATCTTATAATTTCCTGCGCCTTCTGCCCTGACACATAGGTAATACTCTTTTGTTTCAGCTGAAGAATATTCTAGATTGCATTCTAGCTCCTGGACCTGCTGGGTATGTTTTGGAAGAGTGCATCCTTTTAAGAATTCCCAGTCCCCGTTATACAAATCAATTTTTATATTTCCCGAGCCGGCTGTGCTGTTTCTTATTTTTGCTCCTGCTGAATAGGCAGGCCCTGCAGGAAGAGTGACTTTTTCACAATAAGGATTTGTCGTCAGCGTTGCTTCTTCCAGTTGGGAGTTGCTGTCAAAGCATCCGTAAGCTCTCACACCACACTTAGTATCTGTGTGGGCTGTATTTATCACTCTCTTTTCACCATCATTCAGGATATCAACAAAAAGCTGTCCGAAGCAGGAAGCCCCTTTTGTGCTGTCAATTGTGAATTTAACCGAATTAATGCTGTCAATATTATTTCCGGTTATGAGAATCCCTGAAATCCCCTCTCCATCCAGCGCAAGCTCATTTATCTCTCCTGTTGAAGAAAAATCAGCTTCACATCCAGGTATACTGCACTCATAATCCTCCCCTTCAACAAAATCATTAGTTCTGAATAAATCAATCAGGGATATATTTCCCTTAAAATTGCTCGTAATCATGCTGTCCGCCTCTTGTTCATTAAAGCTAAGGTTTACCTTTCCGGTTATAATATCCCCTTCAGAATATTTCTTTATTATGCTGTTTCCGTTATACTCAAAGTCCGCAATAACGCCTACTGCTAAAAAAACTACTGTCAAAAATAATGCAAAAAACTTTTTATTCATCATCCTAGTTTTTCCTGCGCACATATCTCACAATCGCATAGATTAAGGCGATAGATATCAATGCTCCTGCAAACTGCTCTTTCCCAAAGAAAGGCAATTCTATAGTCGGCCTTCCGCAAGGTACAGTCACTGTCTCCTCTGTAGGAACGCAATTATTCGTCTCAACATAGCACTCTCCAACGACAAGCTCCCTGTTAATAGTGAGCTGCATATACCCATTTTTGCATTCTCCTTTAACATAGCTCTCCAGGCATTCATATTCTGTGCATATCTCATTTTCTCCTCCTCCTCCTAGATATTTCTTATTAAACTTGCACAGGCCAGCGCCTTGGGTGCTCCATTTACACCCGCATTCAACAGGCTGACTTCTGTTCTCACTCCATCCTTCATCACATTCATCATCCCATCCAGGTTCATTCTCTGCAACATTGAATGGGTCCTGATTGCATGTGCTTGATTCTTCATAGTCCGAACAGAATTCAGGAGAGTCAGAAGGGCTTCTGCACAAATATATTCCATTCTCCCCAAGGCATGCAAAATTAGCAGGGCAGCAGTCATCCCTTGTGCCGTTCAATTGGTCCTCTCCCTTACATGCATCGGGCTCTGTAAATGTGTCCAGGCCCCTTAGTATCTTCCCTTCGCTGTCAGTTTCATAGAATGTACTTCCGCCAACACACTGCCCTAATGTAAATTCCCTGTCAGTTTCAGCATTAATATTTATCTGGCCGTCATTGTAAAACAAATCAAGAATTATGCTCTTATCATTTAGGCTCTGTGACCTTCTCCCAAACGCTTTATTCCCACCAGTCTCCCCAAATCCACTGAATCCCTGTCCGTCATTAAATTCCCATGTAAAGTTAAGTGCATCAAAAGGTTGGGGTGTATTTTGTACAGATATTATCTCATTGCATCCCTGTGGATAATTCTTTGTCTCACTAGGACAGTTTCCGGCAAGGCAGGTAATTACTATATTAGGGCAGGTTCCCTCTGCATTTAAGGCATAGCTGTGTTCTCCGCTATAATTTATTATTAA
>Ga0210043_1001419_pt1 | contig 19889 bp, 24 predicted proteins | sample CryGeymet201501t_FD_183990 | JGI IMG/M metagenome (GOLD analysis project Ga0210043, IMG submission 183990) | Groundwater microbial communities from Crystal Geyser aquifers in Utah, USA - Crystal Geyser metaG 2015-01t (SPAdes) (version 2) | ecosystem: Environmental > Aquatic > Deep subsurface >... | reverse complement strand
AAAATATGAGTGAAAGTTGTTGGGATGAAATACGCTCGACAAATTGTATCAAAACAAAACGAGAGTATCTGGTTGAAATGCTGAGAGGCAATAATGCGATTTACTGCCGTTCGCATGATAATGAGCCGCGTATTCTTGGCGGCATAGTCTCTGAAAGCCCCGGAGTGGGCACAATCTGGGCTATCTCTACAGATAAGGCTACAATAAAGGACTGGATTTTTACAACAAGAGGGCTTAACCTGTTGATAACAAGTGCCTTCTCCAACGGGTGGCACAGGGTTCAGGCTTTTTCATTGGCGCATCGGCCAAAAAGCCATAGATGGTTGACAGGGAAAAGGATTAACATGAAACAGGAAGCCGTGTTGTCAGGATATTTCAAGGATGGCTTTGATGTTTTATTGTTTAGCGTTTTGAAAGGGGAATATAATGGGTAGTATATTTAGTCCAAAACCATCAGGCGGGGACGGAGGAGCGGCTGAACGTGAAGCGGCGCGGCAATCACGGATAAGGAACCTGAAAAATGATATCAGGAAAAACTTTTTTACATCCGGCACAGAGCCGACTCCCGAAAGATTGGCAAGGTTTGAAGATATAGAGAACCGGACACGGGAATTTTTTACTCCCCAATTTGAGGAAGATGTAAAGACTGCGCAGAGGGAGCTTAATTTTGCTCTTGCAAGGAGAGGAACATTTGGCGGGTCTGCCCAGGTTGACGCTGAAAAACGGTTGCAGGACAAGATTGCGTTAGGGGAAAGGGAGATAGGGCAAAGGGTTGTAGGGGCGAGAACGGAAGCTGAACGGCTGGACAACCTGTTACTAGATAACCTGCTTAATCAAGCAAATAATGATAGTGATGCCGCAAGCGTCCTTGGTGGAATACGAAGCTCACAAATAGCCAATACCAATCAAGCATTATCTGGCATCACACGACAGCAATTAGGACAAACCTTTGACAATGTAGGCACATTATTCAAGGATATAAATGATTCGGCGACATTCAATAATGCGGCACAGCAGGGGGCGCAACTTGCCGCTCTGTTAAGCAAGAATAATAATCCCTTTACAGCGGGATCAACCTCGATAAACAAAGGAAGAACAACAGGAGCAGGGTAATAATGTCTATTGGACTGATAGTTTCTCTTGTGGCGGCTGGTGCAAGTGCTTATGTAAAAGGGCAGTCGCAGAAGGAATATGCCAAGGCGGTTGGTGCTTTGAGGAGCCAACAGGCTGAGCAGGGGGAACGGCGTGCCCGTGAACAGGAGGCCCTTACAAGGGAGACAAGCAAAAAGTTTCAGCCAGAGGAACGCACAGCCTTAACAGAACAACAGGATCAGAAAAACCGGGAGTCTTTGGGCAGGCTCCACGAAAACCTTAATGTTGGCCCGGAAGAAGGCTCTGAACAGAGTTTTGCGGGCAAGGTTAGCGAGGGGTTTACTGACAAGCTTGCGGGACAACGTAAAACGACAAAACAACGTGGTGAGGCATTAAGAGAGGCGGCGGCAAGATTCAATTCTATCGGGCAGTCCGGGCAGGAAGAAACCCAATTATTGAGAAATTTGGGACTGGATAACAACACGATTAAATCTTTCCTGCAAGGCGACCAAAGGGCTATAGATGCTAAAATAGCAGGCTTGACACCGGGTGGGCAGGGGCTTGGGACTTTCCTTGATGCGCTGGCTCTTGCATCAGGAGCCTACGCCATAGGAACGGCAGGAGGCGCGGGAGCCTCTGGAACGGGGGCTACGTCTGTACCTATAACGGAAGCTGAATTTCTGGCTGATGGAGCGGTGGCAGGATCGGGGTCAGGAGCAGGTGCGGGAGCGACAGGTCTTGGAATGAAAGGCGGCTCATCTGGCATATTTTCTGACTTGTTTGGCCAACCTTTTAATAATTTAGATAGTTTTGGGCGATATATACCCAACAAAGTTCCTAATTTTAAAAATCCTTTTAATTATAATTATTTACGATAAAAAGTTAATATGCCAGCATTCAAAAGGAACACCTTTAACATCCCGGTTTCACCAGGGGCTACCGGGATTGCCGATATAGTCAACATTCTGCTTGGTAATAGTGACCCCGGCGGAATGATTGCCCTTAAAGGGCAAACTATGGGTGCTGATCTTGCCAACAAGATTGCCAGCGGTCGGCAGACTGGTCTTGAAAACGAAAAGCTTGCTATTGGGCTTGAAAACATGAAGTTCTTGCAGAACCTGTTTCCACAAGGGTCTTTAGAGCATCAAGCCGTTATTGACCCATTGTTTCCCGGCGGGCAACTAGGGCTTGGAAGAGCGGCTAAAAATGCCGCTGAACAACAAGCCAGAGAGAGGTTAAAAACTTCTGGGGCTACGGTAAATATTGGGGGCAAGGATATTCCCTTAGACGTTCTTAATGAGCTTATGAGTGGGCCAGATGCAAGTGCTTTCGCAAAGATTCTCCCTGAAATCGCAGACATCAGGAATAAGATAAGTACCCGGCAACAGAAAGCAGATGCTGACGTTGAGGAAAAGGGTTCCTCTGCATTTCTGAATATGCTTCAAGGTAATACGGAATTTGAGCGACAGGAAAAGCTTAGAGCGGAAACAGGTGGAATCAGCCAGAAAACAGGGGACGAAGCAAAGAAAGCGGCTAATGACCTGAAAATGGCAGAAGAAAAGTTTAAGGAGCAAGCGTTTAAAACCAAAACAGCGGGGGAAGACTTTAAAAAAACCCAACTTGAGGTTGCTGAATTGGCAGAAAAGCTGGTCTTCGACCGTAATATGGCCCCGTTTAAAAAGATGGAGTTACAGGCTAAAATTTATGAAACCCTGGGGAAGATATCTGGCTCAGGTGGCAAGGGTAGTAATAAGTTAAGCCCAGACGCCGCTATCAGGGCATACACGGTTATGGCCCAATTGGTTGGGCAGTCGCTTGAGGGACTTCAAAGGACAACCGAAGCGAATGTAGAAATTACTGATCAGATTTTCAGTGGATTGGCAGAAAGCGGTAATTTACAGAAAATGATAGACACATTTGGGGAAAATCCTGAAACAGACCCAACAGATTTTATTTCGGATGCACGGAAAAAGATTATTGAAGATATCACAAATCAGTTAGTGTTTGAGAACAAACAGGAGGAAGTGTCTGCTGATGATATAATGAATGGATTGGGACTTCCAGTGCAGGGAGCACAGGGGCAACCTGCACCTTCCAATAGTGCCACGGATGATATACTTTCCAACCTTGGCATTGCTGGCAATCAAGAGCCACAGGTTCCCGCTCAAAAGCAAGTGTTGTTACCCCCACCCACTGTTACACCTGCACCCGCTCCTGTGCCTGCTCCTGCTCAGGCTCCTGTAGCTCCACAGGGCAGGTTAAATTCCAAGGAAATTGTGGATAAATATTCCGCCAGTTTGAGCAAGGTGTTTCCCCCGAACGTAATTGATATAATCGCAAAAGGAGTGTCGAGCGGGGACTTTGAAAGATTAGAGGAGATAGTTGCTATTCTCAAAAGCGAGGGACAAGAAGAGCAGGCGGCGGCATTGGCGGCTGTTATTGATGATAATTTTGCATTTTTATTAGGAAACAAATGACTCTTGTAGAAGAATTTTTTTCCGCTTTATCAGCCCCTAGTGAGACGGAAACTAGAGAGGAGGCGCAGGTTCCACAAAAAAGCTCTCTTGTAGAAGAATTTTTTTCCGCTTTATCAGCCCAAACAGAACCCTCTGCCATAGAGTTTCAGCGATCACCGGGAGGAATAACCCCTGAAATTCTTGAAAGAGCAGGTGTCCGTACCTTCGACCAGGCCATTCCCGGACAAAACCCTGCTGTCCCCGCTCCCCCGAACATTCAGGCTGATATAATGCCGCATCCATTGCAACCCGATGTCAAGCAACCAGTTGGGCTTGATGGAGAAGGCTTTGATTTTATTGGTGGTACTGATATTACTGGAAACGGGGGTAGAAGAACCGCAAGTATTCCAGTTGAGTTGCCGTCTGGACCATCTCTAAATCCTGGGCCGTTATCTATAAGCCCACAAGCACAGGGCACTCCAAAAACATTTGAGCAAGTCTCGCAGGAGGGAACCCCGTTTATTGCCCCGGATGGTAGCGGGAACCTTGATCGTATCAGCCGTGATGTTGCGGGTGATGTTGCGGAGACTACATCCAAATTCACGGAGTCTTTCGCCAAAGCCATAGACTCCTTGCCAGGTGTATTTTTGCCTTTCAAGGCACTCACGGGAATTGATGAGGTACTTTCTAATTTCACAACCGGGTTTTTGGCCTCTATCCCCGGTGGTCTTGCCGGTCTGGTCGAATTAGCTGTAACCGGGGACGTTGAAGGAGCCATTGACACTATTGACAGAGTTGCCAGGGCCATGACGTATGAAGTCAAGACCCAGATGGGCAAGGATATCAAGTCTTTTGTTGACGTGCCCTTTGAAAAATATAATGAATTTGTAGACAAACTTGTAGATTCCGGCGATCTCGTGGGTGGGTTTACACCTGAAGAGCAACCTTTGGCAAACGCTATTATGAGTGCCGTGCTTAAAGGGCCGGGGTTATTGTTATTGCTTGGTGGTGTGCCTAAAGCATTTAAGACTGTAAGATCGGCCAGTAAAACCAAACCTGCGGGGACAACCCCTTTTCGAGGGGAGGGTGCAGAACTTGATCCCGTTCTTCTTCCTGAAAAAACAAAAGAACTTAAAATAAGGGAAAACATTCCTGATGATCTGGTTATTGAAAAACCTTCTGGAAAGTTGCCAGAGGAACTTGCCCAAATTGACGTGATCGCTGAAAAACCCATAGAAAAACCGGTGGTTGTTCCACGTGAAACATTAAAAGAAGAAGTCCGGCCGGTAAAACCGGAACTTGAAACAACCGAAACGATTAAACCACTAAAAGCAGAGGCAGTGAAGGTAGAGCCATCAGCCGTTGACCCTGAACTGGGTAAGATAACATCCAAGCCTAAACCAGAGAATCAGGTTGACGGTAAAAAGAGTAAATTGCTTCTCAATCGCCCTTTAAAGACAGGCGAAACGGAGTTGCCTATTGTTTATCGCCTGAAAGAGCGGGCTGATATTATAAGCTCAAACAAAACCGATTTTTCGTTTAATGAGGAGTTCCCTAAAAAAGCCCAGGATCGTCAAAGGGAGTTTGATAAGAACCAAAAATTGAGAGTAGAGGAGATGGTGAATAACCCTCAATTGGAGCGTATTTTTACGGACAACCCAGCCGCCGAAAATGGCCCTCCCATCACTGTTGGGGGAAGGGTTGTGGCGGGAGGAAATGGCAGGACTCTTGTTTTGAACAAGCTTGCTGAAAGACCAGAGGGTAGCAAGCTTATAAGGGATTCTATAGAGAATGTTGCTGAAAAATTCGGGTTTACAAAAGAGCAGGTTGCCAAGTTTAAAGACCCCATTATTACCAGGGACATTGATATTGCCCCTAAAGATATGTCTGCGTTTCGTGATCTTGTGGCGGTTTTAAACAAGGACTCCTCTTCGGCTTTAACAACTGCTGAGCAGTCAGCAAGCAGGGGCCGAAGGGTATCCCCGGAAACTGTTGAGAAGATAGGGGCTTCTATTGCCGAGGGAAAGAAAAAGTCTGTAAAGGATAAAACAACGGGAGAGTCCCGTGTTGAGATTGCGGATAAGACAATCATTGAGGCGTTGGATGATAACCCAACGGAAATACTTGACGCTCTTGTAAAGGATGGAGTTTTCTCAAGGGATGAAGTGGGGCAGTTATTTGACCCTGCGACAAGAAAATTAACCAAGGGAGCAAAGACTGAAATTGTCGATCTTTTTGTTGGTCGAATACTGGAAGGCGCAGAGCTTTTAAGCAATACCCCGCCGTCAACACGCCTGAAACTGGCCGGAGCGACACCATCTATCCTGAAAACATCGACCAAGGGGGCTAAAGAGCAGGGATTTGACCTGACAGAGGATTTAAAGGTTGCTGTTGAGAACGCAAACACCGCCTATAAGCAGGGGCATAGAAACTCTACTGATGCGTTGGGGCAAGAATCGCTTTTCAGCGAGACGAAACTTACCCCAATGTCTCAAAAGGCTCTTGGTTTGTTTAAGTCTCTCATGGACGAAAACCCTACCACCTTTTCAAAGAGGTTGAAAGACTATGGCAAGAAGGCTACTGATGCGGCCGTTGGTCAAAAAGGGCTGTTTGGGGCGGTCTCGCCAAGAGATGCGTTTAATGACGCTTTTAAGGGAGTCTTGACGGAGAAAGACCTGTTGACAGACCACAGGGCGGAGATGGCTGACACAGCCAAGTTGGATGGTATAGACGAGGCTTTAATAAGGGATGCGGATATCAGGCATGATATAGAAAAAGGTGGTAAGGGCAACTCGACTCTATATTCCGGCGTTCCTTCTGAACTAATAAGCACTTACTTTAATAAAGCTGTTTCCGCTCTGAGGAAGAAACTGTCTCCTGAAAAACCTGTTAAGGGAGTGAACGTCAAAACCGAGCCACCTGAAACGGGGTTGGGATTATTACAGTCGTTTAGATCGCCTCGAATGTTAGCAAAAGAACACCCTGAACTAAAGCCTTACATTGCCGATGGGATCGCTGGTGCGGATAAATACACGATTGTAAGCGAACAGGTGATACGCAGGTTAAATACCGTGGACAGGGCTTTGCGAGGGAACGCTGTGGGGTCTCTTGGGAGGCTTTCCAACAGGCTTTCCCCGAAAAGCAGGAAACGATATAGAGAGAACCAGCAAACCCTTAATAACATCATGGTTGAGGGGGATTTGACTGGTAAGGAGTTCACCCTGACCGAATTGCAGGAGCGAGGGGCTGGCCCGGAGGTAATCAAGGCTTACCGGATTAACAGGAACCTCTATAAAAAGGCGTTGGAGTTGGGGAACAAGTCACGCATTGCCACGGGGAAAGAGCCGATTATACCTCTTGGAGGATATGTCTCGCATGTTTTCCATGATTTTTTTATCGTTGCGGATAAGAAGGTGGTGGGGTCGGCAAAGACATTGAACGAGGCTATCAAAATAGGCAATGAGATTAAGGCTGGCGGGGCAAAGAAGGTCGATATTTTGCCAAAGGAATTTGAGTTCCCGGAAGAAGTTACGCAAGCGGCGCATATCGGAGATATTGAATATTTCAAAATGAAGGAACAGTTGGAAAAGGATTTTAACCTGACCCTGGACGAAGCGAGTGAAATATTGGAAGGTATTGCCCGGCGCACAGGCAGGAAGAAGTTCTTTGGACACTTCATGGAACGCAAGGGGGTTCCGGGATGGGAAAAGAACCTAAACCTGATTAATCAGCATTACTTTTTGGGTATATCAAGATTTATTGCCACCAATCAATTTAAAAATAAGGCGATTACACGGTATGAACGTCAGCACGGGAAATTTGAAAACGAGCCTCCCAGCACAATGGCCCGCTACAAAAAGGAGTATATTAATGATTTTCTAGGCGTGCCGACCGAGCTTGAAGTGTTTTTTAATGAAGCAATTCAAAGCAGTGTAAACACCCCATTTGGGAAATTAACGGGGATGGATTCGTTTGTGAAAGCCTTTTTGGGCAAGCGTCCATCGCGACAGCTTGCCCAAATAGAGGCCACTACAATGGCTGTCACAAAACTTGGTCTCCTCAATGTTTCATCTGCTTTTATAAACCTGACACAAGTCCTCAACACACAGGCGGTTCTTGGCCCAAAGTACACCATGATAGGCGTAAACAAGTTTGTTAGCGACCACCAAGACAGCACGGAAATATTAAGGCGGATAGGGGTTCGTGAACAACCCGGATTGACAACCACGGAAATAACAACTGCGGCCAGTGCGTTGGGGAAAGCCGCAAGGGGTTCGTTAATCCTTTTCACTAAATCTGAATATTTTAACCGGGCCACTGCCGGGTTAGGAGCTTACTACAAGGCTATTGACGGCAATGTCAAGGGGATTAAAAAGGGAGACCGTGTTGCGGCCCGCAGATATGCCGAGGAGGTTATTGATAGAACACAATTCAGGTATGGTGTTGAAGATGCCCCTAACATATTCAGGAGAACGCAAGGTTCTCCGCTTGCATCGTTAGTTCGGTTCAAAAAATTCCCTATTAAGGAACTGGAATTTATAACATCGCTAGAGGGGGCGGAAAATCCCCGGTTCTGGATTCCGTTCATGGTGACTGTAGGATATGGGCAGTTTCCGGGAGCGCAGGCCTTGGACAAAATGGTGGATGAAGTTTTTGGGTTCAGCCCTATAGACGTGACTGACAAGGCATTGATCAAGTGGGCGGGTGACGACTCTGCAAAAATTGCATTAAGGCGGACAATAATGAAAGGGTGGCCAGCGTTTGTGGCTAAGGGAGACATATCACGGAGAGTGGGGCAGGGGGATATTGTCCCTGACAGCGTATCGGATTTAAAGGGGCCTGCTATATCAACCGTTTCTAATTCGATCAGTGCCGCCAAGGAGAGGGAATGGTTGAAGATGACCAAGAGTATTGCTCCCTCCATAGGCAATTTTGTCGAAGCTTATTTGGCAGATGGCGCACTGACAAGCGCTTACGATAGAAACCGGAAAGTTATTGACATCACGCCATACGAGCGTTTTGTCAAGGCAATGGGGCTCATGAACATAGAAGAGTCCGAGGCGCAGACATTTGCCCGTATCACAGCGAGGGACAAAGAGCGTGAACGTAAAGCCCGGATACGGGCGATTGATGATTTTATCGCCAGCATAGGCTCCCGTGATAAGAGCCTTATACATGACAATATTGCGACTTTAAAGGAGCTTGGTGTTTCCACAAAATCCGTCAGGGATGAAATGAAAAAGAAAAAATTGTCAAAGCTTGACAGGATTTTCATGTTTAGTCTATCGAAGAGGGAGAAGTTCAAAAATCTTGCTTTATACCTTGGTTTGAAGGAAAATAATAATCGTGGTAAGGGGGACGGTAAGGAAACGATTGAAAAACTTAGAGTGTATTACGGTTCAAAACCAGATGTTGAAAAAAATGACAAGCGTATTAATATCAGGTAATTAATCACGGAGAGCAAGAATGGCACAACCCCCAGCCTATACAGTACAAACCGATTTTTCGGCTCAGGAGGCCGCTGGGACTGTAGGGCTAAATTCGGTCGATACTACGAAGGTTGATACCGAGTTTACCAACCTACAGACCACAATTGCTACTGTGAGGACAAACCTGGCCCTCATGCAGGCTGATGATGGGACACCGAAGGACGACTGGGTTGATCTGCCTGCTCTTGCTGATGACGTGATTGACTGGATTACGACAAACGGAAACGGGTGGTATGCTGTTGATACGGGGGCTGTCAATGCCATAGTAGTTACTCTTGACCCTGCACCAACCGCATTTGTCGATGGAACATTTGTTTTCACCAAGATGGTGGCAACCAATACCTCGGTGGACGTAACCCTGACAAACACCACGTTGGGAGCCAAGGCAGTTGTGACAGATGGGGCAGGGACAAAACCGGGGATTGGCGATTTATTAATTAATACAATTTACGGGTTTCAGTACAACTCAACTCTGGATAAATACCAGATTGTCGCCAGTCCAGCAATCATAGACGCTTCGGTTGCCGCCGCAAAGGCCGCCCAAACTGCCGCTGAAACGGCACAAACCGCCGCTGAAACGGCACAAACCGCCGCTGAAACGGCGGAAACCAATGCTGAAACGGCGGAAACCAATGCTGAAACGGCACAAACTGCCGCTGAAACGGCGGAAACCAATGCTGAAACGGCACAAACTGCCGCTGAAACGGCACAAACCGCCGCTGAAACGGCGGAAACCAATGCCAAGCTGGCAACTGGTTTGGAGTTTAATTTTAATTCCCTGACCACTGATTCTGACAAAGACAGTGGGGATTTCTGGTTGAACAACGCCACCCCAAGCTCCGCAACCGTACTGTATCTGGACGACAATGACGCAAATGGTGTTGATGTTTCGGCGTTTACCGACACATGGGACGATGTTTCAAACACAGTGGCGAGAGGGTACATCTACATCAGGAGCTTGTCTAATTCCGGGAATGTTCTGGTGTTCAAGGTTTCCGGGGCTACAACCGATGCCACTGGATACTCTAAACTGACCGTCAGCCATATTTTGACGTTTGGGACGATTGCAGATAACACTGCCTGTTCTATCCAATTTTCATTGTCCGGGGCTGATGCAAGTGGAGAAACGGAAGGTACTCTTGCATCAGCTACTGCTCCTGACCTTTTTGCTACGGCGGACAGGAGTACCACCCATTTTACTGGCACGACCACAATCGTAACCTTTGCCAATGCCCCGTCCGCTGGACTGTGGCGCAAGATTATTTTTGATGGCATTTTAACCTTGACGCATGGGAGCGGGATAACACTGCCTGGGTCGGCCAACATTACAACGGCGGCGGGGGATTATGCGTTCGTTTATTCAACCGCTGTTGATGCGTTCACAGCCTTATATTTCAAGGCAGATGGTACGAGTATCGTAGGGAGCACGGCGGCGGTCAGTTATTTCCGATTTCTTCGTGATAAATCTATAGCCTCTGGGTCAGTGTCTATAACAGGGATTGGATTCCAGCCCGATGTTGTTTTGTTTATAAGCATAGAGGCAAACGCAACTTATGGCTTTTCTATAGGAGTTGACAATGGAGCCTCAGCAGAAGGAGCTTATGATAAGGCTGGCACTTGGTTTGACGGTAGCAGTACCTATAGTTTTTTAACTTTAAATAGTTCGGGTGTTGGGATAAAAGGGTATATAACAAGTATGGACTCTGATGGGTTTACCGTTTCAATAACAAAAGTAGGAGCCGCAAGTGGGACAGCGGTGATATTTGGAATAGCACTTAAAGCATAAATTATGAGATATTTAAAGCAAATTTCAACAGGCAAAATAATTGAAGCACAGTCGGGGGGAAATCCCAAAAATCCGGCACATCTGCAAACGCTGATTGATAATGGGGTTTCAGCAGGGTTTTTAGAGACTGATTTGGAAGTGGGGTATGAAGCTGATGCAGTAGTTGCTGGATGGATGAAGGCTCAAGCTGATGCTATTCCAAAAACTGTTTTAACCTATGGAGAGTTTCAAAATCGGTTTACTCTTGCCGAACGCAAAGCTAGTGCGGCGTTAGCCAGGAGTAATGATGATTTGTTTTTGGGGCTGAGCAGAGCCGTGGCCAGTAACAAGGTTAATTTGGAAGACCCTGACACTAAACTTTTTATGCAGGCTTTGGTCGATGGCGGGGCAATTACAGCGAGCAAGAAAGATGAGATTTTAACTCCTTGAGGCATTATGACTGTAGATAGGGAAACACTCGACAAACTTTTAGATCGGCATACTCAGCAAGTCAAAACCCATATTGATGATCGTTTAGCCCCGCTGATTAAGGTAGCTGAATCGCATGGGAAAACCTTATACGGCATGGATGGACGCAATGGCATTGTCGGGGATGTTTCAGACCTCAGAACAACAGGCCGCATCCTTAAATGGTTGCTGGGTTTAAGTGGTATATCATGGTTAGGCACAGTTTTCAACTCAATCATAAACCGACAATAAAAAATGACAACTAAAACCATATCTTACAAAGACGGGTACAAATATCAATTGAGGGGCAATCCTCGCAGTGTTTTATGGTCGGTATATGATGACTGTTATATTTATAGTTTGCCAAAAGCCCCCTCTACCGGGATTAGCAGTGGTAATACTCTTTTAAAATTTTGCGGGATTAAAGTTATAAATCAAGACAACATCAGATTGCGGATTAATGTGGGGTATGCTTGGGATGGTGCGTCAGGCCCAACAATTGATACCAAAGATTCGATGGTTGCAACTCTTGTTCATGATGTCGGGTATCAATTAATTAGGCAAGGAATTTTATCAGAAGAAATTTGGAAAGATTATTTTGATCAACTTTTTTATGATATATTTTTGGCAGACGCAATTGCAACGGCGAACAAAAGAAAGTTTGCCATCATGCGTGTTGTTGGCAGAGCTAGGGCAAAAGTGCGGGCAAAAATCTGGTTGATTGCCGTTAAAAATTTTGGTTCGATGGCATTAAAAAGTCCGAGAGAAATCAAACATGCACCGTAATTTGATAATTGTTTTTTTGCTAGCACCTTTCTTGTCAGGATGCCTCGCCACCATCGGAGGTGCCGCCGCTATTATGCACGCTGGCTGGACGGCGGCAAAAGATCAACATGAAATTCGAGAATATTTTTTTGCAGATGAACAGAAGAGAGAAATTTTTTACTCCGACCAACCACCGTGGGTTGGCGACCTTGTAGTGACCTACCCCGACGCACAAATCCGTTACAGGGCGGTTGAGTTTATGACCGAACACTCTGACGAATGGATTGCCCTCCCCGAAGAATAGCCACAAACCACCATCCTTGGTAACAACTGTTCGGGAAAACCGGACGGTTGTCCTACACGTTTTTAAAAAAAATAAAATTAATATAAAAAATAACTTGCAATCACTGCAACGATACCCTATATTAGGATACAAAAGGATATGATTTAATATAAATTTGGAGGGTAAAAGATGAGGGAGCTAACAGTGTGGGCAGAAAAAAAACTGTCAGCGCATGATCTGTGGACTAGAACCTGCCCTGATGGTGTGCGTCTCGATTGGTCTGGAGGGGAGTTCAAAGGCATAAACCTGGTAGGGAGAAATCTTAGAATGGCTAATCTAGCAAGAATATGTCTGGACGAATCTGACCTTGCTGGTGCAGATTTAACAGGAGCCATAATGACCTGTGCATCACTACAAAATACAAGCCTTGTAGGGGCTAATATTGCGCACGCTAATCTGGTTATGGCAGATATGCGTAAGGCTGATCTCACGGGAGCTTGCATCAGATATGCAAATATGACCAACGCCAACCTTGAGTTGGCCTGTGTAAGCGGAGTGGACGCTAAAGGAGTTATAAATTTAAACTACGAATCTTTATTTAGAGCATTTAAACAAAAAATCAGAGAGGAATAAGCTATGGAAGATTTGGGAAACAAGGAAATTTTAAGGATACTGACTGACCAAAACAATAACATGGCGGACATGCTGATGGATTTATTGGCACGGGTGAAGGTGGGCAAAGCCGCTTCCCGACACCCTGGCTCATCAGCCGAGACCAATGAACTGGACACGGCTATGGCTCAAGCCCAAGCTGGTGTTCAGGGGGCGCACAAGGACTCAAATAATCCTTTTTTCCGGTCAAAATACGCTGACCTTTCCTCGTGTTGGGATGCGTGCCGTGAACCCCTGTCAAAAGCAGGGCTGTCAGTAAAACAATTTGTTGAACCCCACCCAGACCCATATGTAATCAGGCTCGTCACAAAACTTAGTCATAGTTCAGGCCAATGGGAATCCGGCGTGATGGAGTTTCGTTGCCAAACCCGTGAAAAGCAAAAGGACAAAGAAGGCAATGAATCTTCAATTTGGGTAGATACCCTTGACCCGCAAACCTACGGCCTTATCATGACATACGCAAGGCGATATGGGTTGTGCGCTATGGTTGGAATTGCCCCGGAGGATACTGATGCTGAGCCAAAAAGCTCAAATTCCGGTCAGAAATATGATAACCGGCCCTTAAAGAAGGCCACAACAACCAGCGAGAAGAAACCAGAGACTCCTGCTCCATCATCTCAATCATCTCAACCAGCAGGAAATGAACAAACTGGGGGTCTCAGCCCGGCCAACGTTAAGAAAATCAAGTTGTCAATGGAAAAATCGAATATCACCGATGAGGAAAAAGCGGACATCCTCAGCGTTTACAAGGTTGACAAGATCGAGGATATCCCCAGTTCAAAATTCATTGAGGTAACCAGAGCAATCGCTGAGGTTGTAAAAATGCGAGGGGAGGGAGCATGAAACTTCTTTATGCGCTGGAATTGTTTGATACCAAGACCAATACATGGGTTGTGTTTGAACACCCTGACGAGACAATGAGAGCCTGTTCTCCTGTTATTGTTTACAACACCCTTGATAAGGCAAAAGAAAGCTTGTGCATGGCTCTGATGGCGCCAAAAGGGGATGGTAGTATAGACCATCTTGTGACCAGTAGGCTGAGGATTAACTTCTACAGGGAGGTTACCAGGCAAGACCACGGATACCATACTGCAAATTTAGACGAATGGATGCGCTTCGGGGAAGTTTCGGTGGAGAAACAGAGAAAATGGGCTGAGAACCATTATGCCTGGGTGGAATCAGTACGAAGAGAGGCAGAGGATGGATTATCGTAATATCAATTTAACACCAATGTATGATATCACCAGGACGAATGACCATAAATATTTTGTGGAGGGGCGAATGAGACCCTCCGTTACACAAATAATTCATTCGCAACTTGGTATTGAGTATTATCACGATACCGACTTTTACAAAGAACGGGGAAGTGAGGTAGACCGTTGCATAGGGTTACTGATTGATGGGAATTTGGATTGGGATAGTTTGGATGACAGAATCGTTCCGTACCTCAAACAGTTTGATGCTTTCCTGCAAACATCCAGGTTTCAGGTTTTAGCTCACAATTTGTTTGTCTACCACCCGGAACTGCATTATGCCGGTGAATTTGACCTGATAGGGATAATGGAATCCAAGCCCGATCAGTTGGTGGAGATAGACTTGAAAGTTGGTTCCAAAATGCCCCATTACGCCCTGCAAACAGGTATGTATGGCTCTGCCCTTAAACATACATTCAGGCAGTTGAGAGACCTTGAATTTCACGAGCTACAACGGTTCTGTCTATATTTAAAGGTCGATAAATACAAGCTGGATAGCCATAAAAACACGGCGACCGATTACGCATACGGGCGTGCGGTAGCCCTTGCCCACATGGCGAAAGGAATTTATAAATAATGGATACTTTAGTACCAGAGCGGATTAAAAATGATGCGAATTTTGCCATGACCGTTGTTGAGGAAGCGAACAACTGGGAGGTTGCCGACCAGGATGATTACGATAACGCCGTTGAACTGAGGAAGGAGTACAAAAAAAGGTTGAAAATTATTGAGGCCGAACTTGAACCCGCCAAGAAAAAGACCTATGCCGCCTACAAGGACGCTCTCGACAGGCTGAATAAATACACAAAACCATTTATCGAGGCGGACGCAACTATCAAGCGAAAATGTGAAAAATGGCTGAACGCCGAGAACGAAAAAAGGGTAATAGCAGAAGCCAAGGCATTAACCCATGCCGTGGATACGCATAAAGAGGTTCCTGCTGTTGTCATGCCCCCGGTTACAGCGGTAATCCCAAAAACCGCTGGCGTGTCCAACCCTGTAAAATGGAAGGCCAGCATAGAGGACTACAGTCTATTTTTGGTCTACATTTCAAAAGGGGTGAATGATAACCAGGCTCAACGTGAGATGGTAGAAAAGGCGTTTTTGCCATGGTTGCAGAAACATGCAGAGGCAAACCAGAATGCTATCCCAATTCCGGGAGTGCTATTTAAACAGAAAATTGGCATGACAGTGAGGGCTTAATGGAAGAAACGCGGAGATACATGAAAACGCGGGAAGCGGCGAATTATCTTGGGTTGGCAAAAAACACCCTTGAAAAGAACCGGGCGGGATTGGGGGATATCCCTTATATACGGGTAGGCGGTAGCATCCGGTATGACCGCCTTGCCCTGGACGAATACATGAAAAGGAAGGGGAATAATAATGAAACTGCCTGACGAACTACTACATTAACAAAATTGGAGAATAAAATCATGAGCATGGGGCCAATGAGACAAGTTAGTAAGATCAGCAAAGAAACAGATAAAGAATATATGTCATGGGTGTTCAACCCTGACCAGAGCAAGGACTACTCTGATTTCAGGTATGTTAATGATATCGCCGGGAAACTGGCTGATTTTGCAAAGGAAACAATGCCGGAATCGTTTAACGCATTCATAGAGTTCCAGAAGTATGAGGACTCGATTGATTTTGCCGATTACATCATCCAGGAGCTAGGGAGAAAGGAGTAAATTATGGAAGAAGACAAAATGGTTAAGGTAAACAAGGTAATGGGTAAGGTAAACAAGGTACTGGAAGTATTGAGGGACGGGGAACCTGAGACCTTGACTAACTCAATCTTCAACGGTTTCCGTGCGTACATTGATCGTGGTGACCTCACGCCATCCGAGGTTATTATCATAAAATGGCAATATGGCTATTTTGGAGGGTTCTATAATGACCTGATAGCCCTATTCCATAGGGCGGATGATGATAATAGGAAAAAACTGAAATTATCCTTCCCTGAAATTGATGTTTCATTAGATTTATACCACCACAACCGGGAATGGTGGGATAGATGTAGCGATAAAGCGGTAAAACTCGGACTTGTCGGTCGGTAATAAGGAGCTATGTATGAGAAAACTAACCATTGGGCAAATAAACCAGTTAGCCAGACACGAACTTTGGGTGGCTGACCCAAAAACAGGCAAACGTCTCAATTGGTCTAGGAAAGACCTTAGAAATCTCGACCTTTCAGGCCACAACCTGTCTGGTGCAAAACTATCAGGGGCTGACCTGACAGGGGCTAACCTCGAATCTTGCAATTTGATGGGTTGTGACCTCAGCTACGCTCTCCTGTACAAGACCAAGGTAAAAAATTCACGCATTAAAATGGCCAGGTTGAAGGGCGTTGAGTTTAACAAACCCAAACCCATAAAAACAGGAGGACGACAATATACCGCCGCTGAAATTACCGAGGCGGCGACAGCCTCCATGAACGAAATTTGGCAAAAATATAAGAATGGCTTATAAATCACAATAACCATAAAAAGAGGACATTATGGGCCAAAACAATGACAAGGAATTTGTAAAACTTGGACAGGCAAAAACCAAAAACCAGACAAAAAATGGGTGCTGGGTTGAGTGTACCATTTACCCTTCTGAGGAAAAAAAGGACATATTTTTCCCCTATGCGACAAAAAAAGGGGATGAAATGATACGGGTTGTTGCTGATGATGAAATCTGGGTGTGGGAGTGGCTGTTGGAGAAAAAGGAAGAGGATTTGCCAAGTGGAGAAGGGATTTTAGTCGAATAGTTGACAGGAGTTGGTAAATAGTTTAGTCTTAATCTGAGGAGATTTAAAATGTATAAAAAAAATACCCTGATATATCAATTCCGCCCGCTTTTTTCTTGTTGCCTGGCTCAGTGCCAGAGGCCCCATACAGCCTACCTCCCGACAAGAGAAGAGCGGGTTTTTTTTCGTGGTTTTTATGACCTATAGGGTACGAAATTGGGAAAAATTCCAGCACTATAAAAACCGGAATCCACCCTGGATTAAACTCCACTTTGAACTGCTCTCAAGTTCGGATTGGGTCACCCTTGACGACAAGTCGAGGGTGCTGGTCATAGCATGTATGCTCATAGCATCAAGAAACGGAGGAATGGTTCCCTCCGACCCGCTCTATGTCCAGAGAGTCGCCTACCTTAAAGACATCCCGGACTTTGAACCTCTCATTTCGTGTGGTTTTTTGCAAGATTCTGCTAGCAAACTGCTAGCATCTGCTAGCATAAAGTCCGAGACTGGACTTGTGAAGTCCGAGACTGGACTTGTGAAGTCCGAGACTGGACTTGTGAAGTCCGAGACTGGACTTGTGAAGTCCGAGACTGGACTTGTGAAGTCCGAGACTGGACTTGTGAAGTCTGATACAGAAAAACCTCTGTTAAATAAAGACTTACAGGTCAATGCTAGCAAGTTGCTAGCATCTGCTAGCATAAAGGCGCTAGCAAATGCTAGACCAGAGACAGAGACATATAAACAAGAGACAGAGACAGAGAAAGAAAAACACTTTTCTCCGACTTTCAGTTCGGAGGATATGGATGTTGCTGTCAGGATTGCTGACTTAAAAAACCTGCTCTACCCGAAGCACATAAAACCTGATCTGAAAAGCTGGGCAAAAACTATCCGGCTCATGCGAACCATCGACAAACGGACGCATGGCGAAATTAACGAAAGCTGGGAATGGGTCATGCAGGATGACTTCTGGGGCGGTGTTTGCCTGTCTCCCAATAACCTCAGAAAAAACTGGGACAGAATCCAAATCAAGCGCAATAAACGTCAAAATACCAACAAAAGCTGGCAAGAACAAGAAGACGAAAAATTTCTGAAAGGATAATAATATGCTTACAAAACAACAACTTAAAGACGAATTAGATAACTCATTAGCCACCACAACCGGGCTTGTAACCCTGGTCAAAAAATTACGATCAAGAATAAAAAACCAGCGTAAGGCTCTCAAGGGCCTACAACGGCAAAATAACGAGCTTAAAAAAAACGTGGCCTTTGCTATTGGTTCTTTAAAAAGTCTTAAAATAGACCCATCTCAGTCAGCCTGTGAGGATTCTGGTGGGACTTCTGAGGCAGAACAGTGTAATCGTGAAGTAGGCCAGTGTATTTTATTAGACCCGAAAGATTGCAGGGTAGGGTCTAAATCTCCGACAAAACACTGGTGGAGAAATGTAAAATGAGCCGGGAATCGTGTTTGAGGGTGGTTTGTGCAGTGATTCTGATTTTGTCGTTAACGGCTGGTTTTTCCTACGACTGGCAGAGGGGTAAAATGTGCAGTCGGATTAGGGTTGGCATGTGGGAGGCGCTTAACCCTATGCCTGTGCTTGATTACTTTTCCAGCATTTATTGTGTTGGTAACTTTTTCAGACGGGACAAACCACCGATCCCCTACAACTACTATCCCTTCATGATGGAACCGGTTAATAACCGAAAATGGGAGAAAAAGCATGGAAAATCAGGACTTTAACGATAAGTTTAACGAATTATTAGCATCGTTAAACAGATCCATGTCTGCGGAGTTCAAGAAGGTCTGGTACAAGAAAGTTCACTCCCTGAATTTTGAGATTTTTTGCAAAACTGTTGACAGCTTGGTCGACCGTTCAGAAAAAATGCCAACTTTGCCACATTTTTTTGCGGAATATTATCGAATTAAACGGGCGGAGTTTGGTGAGGCTGGCAGGGGATGTGATTATTGCGTCAACGGCTATGTTTTGATCGAGCGGATGTCCTGGATGCACAAGACCAAGATTTCAACGGCATTAAGATGCGCACGGTGCAACCCGTCCGACAAAGACCGGGGATATGACCCGAAGGTTAATCGGCGTGGTTATAAATTGGGGTATCTCACGGCTCCGGACAATTCAGCGGTGAGTGACCCTTGCTACACGGCTATGGAGAGTTACCGGCGCATAAAGACTGTTGTTGCGGATGTTGGCAAGCCTGTTGAAACACGGCAGACGGAGGACGAAAAGCGGGTGGCACGGAGAAAAGCATTGCAAAAAATAGCAGATGAGGAGGCAATGGAATTACCGTATGCAGATGCTGATGAAATACCTTTTTAATAATGTGGGATTGGGTGATTGAATTTAAAAGGATAATAAAATGAAAAATATTAATATTAATTTAACTGTCATATACAAGTTTGAGAAAAAACACTGCACATATCTGTACGCGGGGGAAGACGTGAGAGAGGCTATAGGATTCACAAATTGCCTACCGGTAGATGCTGGAACTACCAAGTGCAAAATGACCATAGCATATAATGGAGTTTACAATCCCTTGATTAATGTCCGGGCAGTAGAAAACCTTGAAATGACAGGGAGTATGTACACCTGCCGAGAAATCCTTAAGGCCCTTGAGTTTGAGAGGGGATAACGAAATGAAAGCTAACAGCCAGGTTCTTACTCGGATTGAACAGCTATATAAGATGGCAGAAGAGGAAGGGGAAGAGTTAAACAGTGAGTCGGTGGATGATTGTGTAAGATTTTTTTCCAGTGGTAAAAATTACGTTCTCCCCGACATAGTAAGCACGCCATCAGGTAGGCTGTTGTGTTATTGGAACGAGGATTTAGATAGGCAATTAACGATTCAGTTCATCGGTGGTAAATCTATCTATTATGATTTAACCGCTCCCTCATTTC
>Ga0210043_1001415_pt1 | contig 19896 bp, 42 predicted proteins | sample CryGeymet201501t_FD_183990 | JGI IMG/M metagenome (GOLD analysis project Ga0210043, IMG submission 183990) | Groundwater microbial communities from Crystal Geyser aquifers in Utah, USA - Crystal Geyser metaG 2015-01t (SPAdes) (version 2) | ecosystem: Environmental > Aquatic > Deep subsurface >... | reverse complement strand
TATCATCGTCTGGCCCCCACTGACTTGCGCTAAGGTACTCCCGGTATCTTGGCGTAAATTAGTGTTCTCCCAGTGTAAAAAAGACGTTTACATGGCTTAAAAATGGTGTTATAATAAAAAGAAAATTAAAAATAATATTTTAGTATTTCAGTATTTAACAGTCTGACAGATTTAGTAAGTCAGACGACAACACGACAAAACGGTGAATACGATGAGACGGTACGTACAAACAACACTTGAGATTTCTAACAAGATTAAGTCATCCAAACCTAGTAAGTCTAGACAATCTAGACAATCTAGACAGTCTGTTCAACTAACATTTGAAGAGCTCCAGTCTCTCCCAGCCGAATTCAGATCCAACCTTACAATCCCTACAGTCAAGCAGCCTAAACCAGTCAAAACTGTTAAAGTCCGGGAACCACTTGATGATGCTTTTGTCAACAAAAGATCACCCGGTTCAAAGACTGTCTTATACAGACGACAAGTCAAGCAACCGCTCTATTCACTTGAAGACCGACTCAACCGAGCTAATGTTGTATCCCGTGAAGACGATACATTCAGTTTTCGTGGTAATTCATTTCATGTCATCGAATGGACCTGTATGAAGACTGTCCCAGCAGATGACGTGAATATTCATCTGATTGATTACAATCAACCTGACGAAGAGCCTGAGTTGTACTACATAACCAATGTCACTCTTGAGAGTGCTCCAACTTCAACTGACTACCTGCTTGAGACACCCGTTGGTCGAGTGTGCCCAAAGTGTAAAACTAATGAGTATATTAAGTCTGATCTAAAGAGTATGCCGGTTAGTTATCAAGATATTCATAGGTTTAATAGAGACTCATTCGGTGAGTCTTGTCAAAGATGTAAATGTATATCTAAAGATTTATTCCAAGCAACCATTTGAGGTTACCATGACTAAACAATCTAAAACCCAAGCTTACCTGTACCTGTGTAAGCGTAACTTGTACGAGGCTACAAAACAGTATAAGGTTAACTGTGAAGAAGATGAACCGGAACTATGGTATCGTGAGAATTTTGTAGCTGACGACGATGAAGTTATTAATACCTATGTACCGCAAACTAAAATAGATGAGTAAACCCCGTAGTTAACTATCATTCAACCTGGAGAGTATAACATGGACAAATTAAACAATGCAAATGATGAAACCGTAAAAGTTTTTCTAACCATTAAGTGTTGGTCTTGCACCAACATTTTTACTGTAGTCTTAGAAGACGGTGATGATTCACAGAGATGTGAATGTCCTGAATGTAAAGCCAGCACCGACATGCTAGTCGGTGTAAAACTAACTGATTAATATTACAGACCCTGCTTCGGCGGGGTCATAATCAAAGGACCTAATATGAAAAAGTTTCATCATAACGACGGTTGTATTCAGGATGATATGGGGCGTGTACACAATTACCCCTCTAAGACCTGTCCTGAATGTGGCGCAATTTTTTGCTATACTTGCTGTGGCTCAACAAATGTTGAGGAGGGCGGCGAGTACAAACCAGATTACATGACGTGCCCTGTATGTGGACGCGACTATTTTTCAACTAACCTTCAAGAGGACAGCATGGACAATTCAAACTATGTGAATGAAGTAATCGATAAGCTCAATAACTGTAAAGAGTCTTATACTGTAATGGATGTGTGTGTTCAAGCTTTGGCTCCAATCTGGGGCCCTGATTCAGCCGACTTTATTGAGTCTTGCCCAGTACTTGATTCTATCGGTGTTATTGAGTTCACAGCTGCAATTACTAAGCTAATGAATTCAGTGTATAATGAGTTAATGTGCGATGACGAGTGTCAGAGCTTGATACGAGTTCATACTAACGCTTGCGTCAATACTTTGGTACAATATTATAACAAGTAATTCTAAAAGTCCTACTTCGGTGGGACCTTAACTAATGAGGTTCAGCTATGTCTTACACAATCGCATACAATGATCAATCAATGAAGCAGAAAGACGCTAAAGCTCTGCAGGATATCAAAAACTGGTTTGGCACAACCAAGCGGTTTAATGAAGTGGCTGACTCAATGTTAGCCGTCATTCAAGACGGCTATGCTAAGAAAGTCAAAGGGACCACTATCATCAACCAGTTCAAGCTCTACCTCAGTTTTGGTGGTGTTACTGGTTATCCTGCTATGACATTGTATAGGCATCTTATCAACCGACGTGTGCGATTGTTCAACGACAACGGTATTGAGATCGCGTCTGGTAAGCCATACTACTTGACCAATCATGTACTTAAGCTGGTAGAGCACGGTTACGGTACGCTCGCTGATTATTCAACTAAACTGTAGGGAGACTGACATGCCCGTATACATTGAAGGTAATCCAAAAAGTAAGGCCGAAGTTAAGCGGCAGATCGCCGCAGGTAAAGCAGTGTATGTATTTAACCCAGGACTTGGTGGCTCGCCGCCAATTGACGGTCCCGTGTATGAATTATGTGGACCTCACTTTCCTGCGCCACATAAGTGGTACGGAAACGGCGAAATGAAAAACGGACGCTTGATAAGTATTAAATAAGACAATTATGTAAGTCAGACAAAGCGGGTGTAACAGCCCGCTAACAATTTAAATGGAGAACTACTATGAAAACGCTGGTAATCTTAAACCACCCACTCACCACCGAGCAGATAGCCGAGCTTGGCGGAACAATCGTAAATCTTACCACGGAGCAGAAAATGCTTTGGGCTAATATCCCTGCGGAAGGCGATGCACAGGCTATTAGAGATCACCTTGCCCCTATCCTGATGGAAATACAACAGGTGCATCGGGTAGTGTGTCAGGGGGAGAGTACGGCATTTGCTCAGATTGTACGGCTGTGTGATGCATGGGATATCCCCGTGCTGGTCGCCTGTTCAATGCGGGAATCTATCGAGACCGTTCAATCGGATGGTTCAACCGTCAAGACGAACGTGTTTCGACATGTTCAATTCCGGAGGGCGTAATATGAGTAATTTTTGGATTGGGGGAGGAAGTGCTCAAGAATGTCCCCACAGCGCGACATGGGGAAACTGCACTCATAACGGGTGCAGTTTCAATCCAGTAAAAATAGCTGCCGACGAAGCGGCTAGAAAAGCGTTGGAGAAGCTACAAGCGGGTTTTGTTAACCTGCCTAAACAGCTTCAAGATAAGTTTAACCAGCATTGTGCCGGGCTGATGTGCGGTTGGTCGGACATAGAATTCACGGCGGAAGAGAGGGAAAGCCTCGCTTCCGTCGGGTACGGAGTGTAGCAAGTCAAAGCGGGTGTAACAGCCCGCTAACAATTTAATCTAAGGAGCTGTTATGCGTACACTTAGAATAAAAGAAGACATGACCCCAACGATCTGTGAATGTGGTGAAGTAATTGAGACATCAGCTCAAGAAGTACTGACTTTTGATTCTGTTGAGTGCCCTAATTGTGGGACCGACGTGTACTACACTGATGGCCAATACAAAGAAGCTTACGAGCTAAGGAGTTCTCCATGGATAAAGCTGAATTGATGGAATCTGCGCAGGCTAAATTAAAAGCAGCCGAGGATACGTTTACTAGCGTATCCCATCTTATAATCCTATTACCTGAAGAAATTGATTGTATTCAGTTCATTGATAACGAATCAATCTACTTACGCACTGTTGATACTCTTGAAGAGCTTTTGGCTCAAGTAACTCAGTTTGAGCAGTTCAAGCCTGAGATGCTTAGCTACAACATTATGTGCGACTGTTGGTTCGCATGTAAATTCGTTACTTCATTAGGATTTAAGTTAACTGCTTTCTGTACCTCGATTGAGCCCGCTTTGGCGCATTTCTAAGAGGGCAACTGCATAGTTGAAGAAATCTCAACTACGGCTAAGTCTTTAAAATGTATGAGGGTCTAATGCTACTAGCTAACCATGGAACCTATTGGTCTGCGGGCAAGATGAGGCAGCTCATCCACAGCCTTGACCAGGGTGAGGACTTACGTTCAGTAGCACACCGGCATAAGCGATCTGTTACTGCTTGCGCGTCAGCCTATAGAGGCATACGTAAGGTCAGACTGCTTGACCAGGGCGACGACTCTGACACACTGGTATCAATTAAAAAGAGGGCTCGATCATGTATACGCTAATATTATTTATTACTTTTTTCTTATCAGGGAACAGTACAGTTCAAAAAATAACGTTTGAGTCATACAACCTATGTGAGCAGGCTAAAGCTCAGATTATCACGGACTTTACAGATATGACTACAAGTCAATTGTCAAATGATTACATCAATATTAAACGAATATCTGGAACATGCGTTAAGACTAAATCGTAAAGACGGAGTGGTAACTATCATGGCTGACAAAACTGTACGGTATGAAAGCCCAGAGGGCGATAAAGCATTGCTCTCTGCGGTTAGCGATGTTAAGAAGCACATTGGGCCATCTAATTGGGACACATTTATTATTAGCCTTACCGCCATAACTGTGTCTAACTTCTCAATGGCTACACTAAGAGCAGCCTGTAGCCTACTTGGTGTAGAGGGCTACCCAGTTACTGCACTGGCATGGTATATAACTTCAGCACTGGCGCTTCCTATGCCCAAAGAAGAAACTGAAGGACTGAACTAATGGGAGCCAAAGGTAAACGTATTCCAGTGCTAACACCGGCATATGGACGGAAGTACAAGTCTAAAGAGGACTGCCTGAATGATTTCCTTCTGGGTAAAGAATTTGTCTTTAACCTAGAGAATAGTCCTCTTGACGGCTCGCACTGTACAATTGGACTACTATACTATTCAGTAGTAATACTGAGATTCGGATCTAAAACAATCTTGTACGAGGGCAACTAATATGAATATGGAAGCTGTTATCATGGTCAATGGTGTGGTATGCAGAATGGAGGGTTCCAAAGTTTATATGTTCAACCGATTTATTAAGCCTTACCCGAAGTCTAAGAAAATTGTTGAAAAGCACGTACTCACTGGAAAATTTGTGTCCCGTAAATACTAACTGGACAAAGGAGCGACAATGACTAATTATGAAGAGCTAAACGAGAGTAGACATTGGTGCGTGGAGTGCCTAGCCGAGTGCACTATCATCGAGCTGGACGACGGGTTAGGCTGGATTGAGGCTTGGGGGCACCGTGAATACCATAAAGATATACATTTAGTAAGCGAATGCTGCCAAGCCGACTATACTAAAGTACCACCAAACAAAGGAGCAACAATGGCTAAACGAGGTAAGTTTGTAGGACCTCTGAAAATCCTACGAAACAAGAAGGCTATTGTGCAAGAGGTCAAGGGTGACCCAACTCATATCCTTGCACAATTTGATGATCTCACCTTACCCAAGAAGTACACGCATAATTGGGTTAAGGTACCAATTCGTTACTTTCAAATATTAGGAGATTAAATGACGCCAAAGCCCTGTCCATTTTGTGGTTCTACTAAGCTAGGCTCTACTCGATTTGAGGTAGGTCATCTCCATTGGATAACTTGTCGTGACTGCAAAGCGAATGGCCCAGTCGGTATCGATGAAGAAGAGTCTATTGGCAAATGGAATATACGAGTTAACCTTAATAAAAAGGATAAAAAGAGCAATGTCTGACAATACGCACGCAAAGTACTCACCGTCTAAGTTACCACGAATTATGCGGTGCCCAGGCAGCACCACAGTTAACCAAGACACTAAGTCTTCTTCCTACGCAATAGAAGGAACGCTGTGTCACGAGATTGTGGCTGATCACCTGGAAAAACAACTTTACGAATTGAATAAGAATAATCCACTGTTCTTATCATTTGAAGATGGCGTTCGCAATGAACTTGGAGAGGCTATCCAGCAATGCTTAGATTATACATTTGGCATCGTCGCTCAGTATAAATTTGGAACAGCAACACTCTTTATTGAAGCGCCAGTATCGCTTCAAGGATACACTGAAGCTTTGATGTGTCCTGATTTAGCAGACGTTTACGGAACTGCCGATCTTATAATCATGGTTCCCTCTGAAAAGATTGTCCATGTTATAGACTGGAAGTTCGGGAAAGGCGTTGAGGTCTTTCCAGATAGCGAACAGGTTTTCGCGTACGGCGCAGCTGCTCTTAAGCACATAAACCTTATGCAGAAATACGATAAAGTATACTTGCATATTGGGCAACCACGGCTTTACTCTGGAGAACAGTTTAAAGTACATGAGACAACGCCAACAGAGCTGTACTCTTGGATGGCTTCTGAGCTTGTGCCCGCATTGCAAGCTTGTAACGTAACTAGCCCACCATTTGTACCGTCTCTTAAGGCCTGCCAATGGTGTGTACTGAAAGCGACATGCGCCGCCCGGTATGATTTAGCGCAGCAGACAGCTCAGGATGTCTTCAGAATTCACGCTGAGCTACCGAAAGTCAAGACACCTGAAGAACTCGCTGACTTCCTGGGTAGGGCGCGTGACCTCACGGCTTACATTAGCGAGATTGAGGGGTACGTTGTTAAGACCCTCAAGTCAGGTGGTACTATCACCGGCCTCAAGATGGTTGAGGGGCGCTCGATACGCCAATGGGTAGATGCAAAAGCCTTTTTCCAGTGGGCTCAAAAGAATGTACCTGACATAGAAGTATTTGAAGAACCCAAGCTCGTGTCGCCTGCTAAGGCGGAGAAGCTAGTTAAGCGAAAGCTTGCTTCTACTGACGAGTTTAAGGCTCTGATTCATAAACCTGAGGGCAAGCATACATTAGTAAATGAGTCTGATCCGCGTCCTGCTATTTCATATGAATCAGCTAGTGATAAATTTGCTGCTTTTAAGGAGAACGTGTAGTGTTATCAACTTTGCTGACCTTAGTTATACTGACCTATGAGCCGATTTTGCCAGTACCTAACTTTACCCCAAATGTAGTCTATATTAAAGTAGACCAAACCAAGAGGAAACGATTATGCCAATAACCTATAAAGATAAAGCTTTACAAGAGCCTACTAATACGCACCCCGCTTTTGAGCTTAACATACACAGTCCATTGTACGAAATGAAACGATACGGCGTGCGTCTTTACGACGACCGATTAATATCCGTTTTTAAGTGGACTTCTAATGAAGCTATAGCCGCTTACAAATGGTATATCCAGGACTATAATCCCCAGCATATTATTGATGAATTTGGTGATGAGGTACGCACATACGAGTGGCAAAAGTTAATTAAGTCTTCATACTACATGGTTGATGTTGATGAACCGTCTAGCCAGACTATTCAAGAGCTATGGGTCACTTATATGGCTAAAGAAGTAGGTGTTCATCCAGATACCCTAGAATCAGGGCGTTTAGACTAATTTTTTGTGCTGCTCTAATTAGATCAACTTTATTAGTCTATTCAGTTATATGGGCTAATAAAGCTGATCAAAATTAGACTAGGTTTTGTCCCAAATTCTTTAGTAAAAAAAGTTTCCCTCGGCGTAAAATAGGCATTTACATGGCTTAAAAATGGTGCTATAATAAAAAGAAAAATTAAAAAATAATTTCTGTTCAACTGCTGGCTTCGTCCAGCGCTTCATCAGCACACGCTGATAACTTTAAACATCCTTTAGGAGGATATCATGGCTGAAACTATTAACAAGCGTGATCAGGTAAAAGCTCTTATCGCCCTCGGTACTTTGACCAAAGCGGAGATCGCTGAGAAGCTCGACATGTCAGTTGCGTCAGTGTCTACGCAAATGACTTATCTGCGGTGGATGGACAATTGCATTCTCACTGATCCGGACACCAAGATCCTGTCCTTTACTGACCAGGAAACTTTTGACAAGCTCGAAGCTGAGCGGCTCGCCAATCGTAAAACTAAAACTACGGCTACCCGCACTCCAGAAGAACGCGCTCAAGCTGTTGCCAAAACTGTAGGCAACCAGGAAAAACAACTCGCTACTTGGACGGCCAAGCTTGACTCCATCAATGAGATTGCCGCTGAGCATCCGGATGATGAAAATGTCTCTCTCAATATGAAGGAAGCAGAAGCTATGATTGCGCTTCTCGAGGTCAAACTGGCACGTAACTCCGCGCTGCTCGAAAGCCTGCCAGACATTGACGATGTTGAAGACGATGTTGAAGACGAGACTTCAGACGAATTGCTGTAAAACCCCATTGGGAAGGGCTTTCGGGTCCTTTCCAATTAAATGCTTTAGCAGTCCTTAGGAGGGACCCCGAATGGCAAAGCTTCAAGACTACAAACAAATGCAAGTTGGCTTACTTCAAGCCACACATAATCCTGCGGCGCATGTTGGAATTGCGCTATCCATTACGATGAAAAATGACCCTGAAGCAGAGATCCGCTGCGTCTCTGAGTCTCTTTGTGGTAAACTCATCAAAGCTGAACACACTTCTCTGTTTGAACATGTTGTTTACTGCTTCCTCATTGAGGGCGTATCTCGATCGTTCCTCGCGCAGATCACTCGTCAGCGCACAGCGTCCCCAACTTCGGGGTCTCAGCATTATCAGATATACTCGGATTACCCAATGGCTATAAATACAGACTTTAATGCGCATTTATACCCAGCTCTCGAACATTCATTAGATTCCTATAATGACGCTATTAAAGCGGGCGTACCTCGTGAAGAAGCTCGACAAGTTTTGCCTGGAGCGTGTACGGTAAACTACATGTGGACAATTGACGCGCGTAATCTGATGTTCTTCTTACGTCAGCGTCTGTGTAACCGTAATGTCAAAGAAATGCGTATCTTTGCAGAACGCGTACTATCACTGGCTAGAGAGCATTTTCCAGAGCTGTTTAATAACGTTGGTCCACAGTGCTATATGGACGCCTGCCAACAAGATCTTCTGAAAATGCAGTGTGAAGCAAAAAATTGGGTACCCATTGAATCTTTGAAAAACTAAGGTGCTCATATGCCTACTGAATTAATCTTTAAAGACATCTTCGATCAGATTGCCGCTTATCAGATCAAGATGGGATTTGACCCAAGCAAGTATTCAAATGAGCGGCGTATGCAAGTCCTTCGAGACTACACTGTGGCTCTTATGATGGAACAAGCTGAGTTTTTGGATGAAGTATCTTATAAACCCTGGCGAACTTATGAGTCACAAAAACCTCAGCCCAACAAACGCAAGTTGGCACTTGAATGGGTCGACATGTTATTTTTTATTGTCGACCAAGCTCTGACACTTGAATTGACAAGCGAAGAGCTAGAAGCGGCGTTCATCACGAAGATGAAAGCCAACCTTAACCGGATATCCAATGGGTATTCGAAAATACAGACGGTCGAAAATGACAAATAGTCAAAACGACAAAAACGTCAAAACAACAACACGGAGAAAATTATGATCACAGGCAAATGTATTATTTCTTACCCGCATTTATATGAGGCCGCCCCAAACCCCTCTGGTGCCCTGAAATTTAGCTGCTCGTTGCTCTTCGATAAGACTGATACTAAGTCCATCGATGAACTCAACGCTAACATTGAAAAGGCCAAAGAGAAAGGTAAAGGTTCTATCTGGTCAAACAAAATTCCGGCATTTCGTTATGCACCGTTGAGAGACGGAGACGCTGAACTGGCTAGTGGTGAAAAAACTGATCCTATCTACAAAGGCAAGTTCTTTCTGAACACATCAAGTGATACAGCGCCAGGAGTAGTTGGCCCAGATGCTAAGCCTCTTCTTGACCAGAATAGACTTTACGCGGGCTGTATAGTTCGCGCCGATATTAACCCGTTTCCATACAAGAATTCAGGGAACTGCGGTATAGGCTGGGGTCTGAACAACGTCATGCTTATTTGTGATGGCGAGCGCCTTGATGGCCGCGTAAATGCTGAAGACGCATTCGCTGGATTTGTGGCCAATGAAGACAATACTGAAGGCCTAATGTAAACTCAGTTAGGCTAACAAGGGGACCACGCAGTATCGGTGGTCCCCTTTTACAGAGCTTTATTATACAAAGTACGTAAGGAGTAAACCATGCATAAAACTAGTTTCACTTATGAACAAATAATGCGGGCCTACAGTCTAAGTCAAGTCGCCAATATTAACTTTAATTTAGCTCTTGAAAAGATACTTGGAGCTGAAAGGAAAAGTCAGCTCACGATCAGCGCACTAAAGGCCCTTGACCCGAGGAAGATGACTAAAAAAGAAGTCATTGAAGCTACTCGGCAAATGCCTGAGCTTCCTCAAGAGTTGTATAATATGCTGTCCTCTGAAGGAGGCTTTCGCACGGGCTCTACAGTTTACGGCGCTAATCCTAAGGCCGCAAATGATGAAGACTGGTGCGTCATACTTCCTCCAAGTGTGTTTAAAGAATACTCAATTGGCCAAAGCGACCAAGGGTACTGGGAAGCAGATGGGTTCTCTTCAGTGTATTGTCATCGTAACGGCGTACTGCTTAATATACTTTGTTTTAGCGATCTTAATCTTTATAACGCTTGGCTTTACACGACAAATACTATGCAATGGCTAATGACTTTGCAGACCGTTGACCCACATAAATCTGGCATAGAATTTGCTAGCTTTATGCAGAAGAAATGGCAACGCGTACGACTGTTTAGGGCCCTGAAAGATATCTTCTACACTCCTAAACCTCTTCGTGTCTCTCTGGAAAAAGAAGAAGCCCTTAAGTACACCAAGTGCCGCACATGTGGTCAAGAAGCAACTAACTTCACTTGTAAGGCAGCTAAAGATCACTATCAACAGACTGGCACCTGCGAACGCTGCTCAGGCTTAACTTACTAAGGAGACCACTATGGAAGTCAAAGTGGGACGTAAATTTGACCAAGGAAAAGCTCAAGCGGACCTGTTGCTAGGGTTCGCTAGAGCCTTAGAAGCTATAGCTGATCTACTAACTTTCGGAGCTGAAAAGTATACGAGAGACGGCTGGACCGCAGTACCCAACGCTGAGCAGCGCTACAAAGCAGCTCTTATGAGGCACTTGCTACAGAGTGGCTACGAAGATATAGATTCTGATTCAAGCAGGCCACATGACGTGGCTGTTGCATGGAATGCTCTAGCAACACTTGAATTAAGATTACGAAGGGAGGCTAACGATGCAGAAGTTAAGTCTGAGGAAATATAAGGGTAAGCAAGCTAAGCGTATTCTTACTCGGTACCAGAGACGCAAGTTCCCGGAGTTCTTTCGATCTAAAAAGACAGGGCCGGAAGACTGTTGCTGTATATGTAATGAAGAACTTGATTCTACTGGTTATTGCCCCAATTGTTCAGGTGCGCATTATGACTAAAAAGAAATGGTACGAGCCAGAATTGTTCTGGTGTTCTTATTGCGGTGAAGCAATTTGGATACAAGAAACACCTGTAACTCAGCCCGAGCAGCTGATATGTGATGATTGTTTAGCTGATAAATCTGCAAAGAAAAATAAGGATCCTAAAGATGACAAATGCGTGGATAGATTTCGAGACGTACTCTGCTAAAAATATTAAGACGGCAGGGGGTATGGCTTACGCACGACACGACTCAACTAACCCAATCTGTCTCGGTTGGGCAATAGACGATAAACCTGTTAGTTTATGGACACCCAGAGAGCCCGAGCCTACTGAGCTATTTGAAGCTATATCAAATGGCGCATTTATCTATGCCCATAATATGAAATTTGATTACCGTATCTGGCTCTACAAAATGCTTAAAGATTTCAACTGGCCAGAGGTACATATTGATCAGTGCGTAGACTCTCAAGCGCTCTGTGCAACGTATGGTTTGCCACTATCATTGGACGCCGCCGGTACTGCTATGCAAATCACTATGCAAAAGTCGGCCACGGGTAAAGCTCTGATTAAACTACTGTGCTCGCCTAATAAAAAAGGCGGTCAGCCCATGTATAACGACCCAGTATACCAAGCGAGGTTCCAAGAGTTCTTTGCTTACTGTAAGCGAGACATAGAAGCTATGCGTGAACTAGTAACCACTAAGTTGCCTAGATCATTTCTAATAAAGCAAGAGCATAAAGTTTGGAAAATCACTCATAAAATGAACTCTAATGGCCTCCCTATAGCGTACGACGAAGTAGTTGCCATACGAGAGCGCCTTACCCAGTATATTGAAAAAGAAATGGTTAAGGTTCCGCTTTATACTAAGGGCGTCGTAGACAAGATTACCCAAACTGTCAAGCTAGCTCAATGGTGTAGAGATAACGGCTACGACATTCCTAACTTAACCGCTGCTACTGTTGAAGAATCTCTTGAAGACCCTTCCTGTCCAGATAACGTACGAAGAGTCCTTGAGCTAAGACAAGAGCTAGGAAAAAGCTCAGTTGCTAAGTTTACTAAGCTCATAGATCAGGCAATACCTGATGAAGACGGCCAATACTGGATATACGATAACCTTGAGTTTCATGGCGCTGGCACAGGGCGCTGGTCGGGTCGGGGCTTTCAAATGCACAACCTTCCGCGTTTTAAGCTTAAAGAGCCCGAAGTGTATATACAAAAGTTCCTTGACGGCTCTGAGATCGCTAACCCAGTTGGTATAGCTAAAGGTCTTATTCGCCCGATGATTAAAGCCCCTAAGCAACATAAGTTATTTGTTTTAGATTATAACTCCATTGAGAATAAGCTTCTTCATTGGCTAGCGAATGACCAAGAGACTCTAACAGACTTTAGGAATGGCATTGACCAATATGCCACTATGGCGGCGGCTAGGTATAAAAAGACTTATGCGTATATTAAAGAAGGCCACAACAATCATGATCCTGAGTGCTCTAGTATGCGACAAATGGGTAAAGTTATCGTTCTTGGCGCAGGATTTGGCATGGGCTCGGATACTTTTGTAAAGACTGCGAAAAGACAATTCGGTATGATTGTCTCGGACGAAGAGGCCTCGCAAGCTATTTTTGCGTACCGTGAAAAGTATTTTCTAGTCAAGAAGCTTTGGAATGACCTTAAGACCGCTGCGGTACGCGCTGTTCTCACTGGGCAAAGACAAACAGTACACCTTATTACCTTTGGCCTTGCCGTTGTTAACGATATCTCGTGGCTCGCTATGCGCTTGCCTTCTGGCAAATGTGTTTACTACTGCTCACCTAAAGTAGAAGCCCGTCATATACCTAAGTTTGAGCATATGGGTAAAGTACCAACTATCACACATCTGGGTAGGCATCCTAAGACTGGCAAGTGGATGCGTATAGCCTTAATACCAGGAAGAATTACAGAAAACTGCCTTGCTGAAGGAACTAAAGTATTAACAGATAAAGGCTGGGTCAATATTGAAAATATTACACTACAACATAAAGTACATGACGGTGAAACTTTAGTTTCACATACTGGTTTAATATCTCAAGGCACACAGCCTTGTATAGCAATTGATGGCGTCTTTATGACGCTAGATCAAGAGGTACTTCAACATGACGGAACATGGAAGACTGCATCACAATGCAAAAGACAGAACTGGACAGACTTGTGGCGACCTAATAATCACATCATACAGCCATTCACACCCTGGACAAGGGGCTATGTGGAATTGCTTATGCAAGTGCGGAAATACAGTTACTCGAAGCTGGGCCGAACTTATGAAAATAGAGAGAAAAGGTTTAGTACCAGCAAATTGTGGTTGTCGTCGAGCCGAATCTTTAGCAGGACGATTCAAAAACAGAGTACTGAATCCAAAGAAAGAAGATCCTCTTTACAACCCATTCAATGTATGGCGATCAATGATTGCTCGATGCACTTTACCAACTCATCAAGCTTGGGATCGTTATGGCGGACGTGGTATTCTTGTAGACCCAAACTGGTTAACTTTCGAAATCTTTTGGAAAGATATGGGTCCAGACTACGAACCAAATTTAACTCTGGAGCGTCGAGACAACGAAAAGGGCTACAGTATAGACAACTGTTATTGGGCTACGCGCGAAGAGCAAGGGAACAATACGCGATTTACGTCTTGGATAGACTTACCAACAGGGCCAATAACGGCAGCTCGAGCGGGGAGACTATATGGCGTTCCAAAGTCAACAATTCATTATTGGATAACAACTGGACAAGCTATAGAACGTTTGATATCGCTAACGCCGGTCCAAAACAGCGCTTTATAGTTCAAGGCGTGGAAGGACCTTTTGTTGTTCACAACTGCGTGCAGGCGACAGCACGTGAAGTCATGGCGCAAGGACTACTGAATGTGGATGAAAAAATGCCTGAGATGAAACTTATAGGCAGCGTTCATGACGAGTGTCTTGGCTTAGTTCATGAGAATAATATTACTGATGACACACTGCCAAAGTTTAATAGACTATTGTGTGATATACCGTGGGCTAAAGACTGCCCTATTACAGCTGATGGATTTATTGCTGATCGATATAAAAAGGATTAATATGAAACATCTAACTGCTACAGATAAAGGTATTCCAGTAGACCGAATGTTAGCCAACTGGGCCACAGTGTCAAGTATCATATATGACGCGACTATTACAACGGATACTTTGAAAGCGCTGCTACGGCATGAAGCGCTTACTAAAGACCGGCCAATGATTATTGAGCGCCTTATAACCCGCTTGCTTAGTGTAATGAAACAAGACTTAAAGACTGAGCTATACGACGACTTAGAGGAGATATATGCCAGAGTCAGAAAAGACGACAGAGAGGTACTTGAGTCAGAGGATTGAGGCACTTGGTGGTAAATGCTGGAAATGGGTAAGCCCTAATGTGCGAGGTGTTATGGACCGCATATGTTTTTTACCCAATGGCATCGTTTTCTTTGTCGAATTAAAGTCTGAAGGCAAAGAACTCGCACCACATCAACAAAGGCGTGCTAAAGAATTAATAACTTTAGGTCAGCACTGTTATATGGCTGACACTAAAGCCAAAGTGGACGAAATTATAAAAGGAGAATACCATGCTAAAGCGACCTCAGAAGGCGCCCACCACGTCTGTAACAAACGCTGAGCTACACGCAGTACGATTCCCACTTCTTGGTTCCCCTAAGCTTGACGGGTACCGCTGCACAACTATGAATGGCGCTTTTACGTCAAGCATGAAAAAAGTTACCAATCGCTTTATCCAGGAAGTATTATCAGACCCTATTCATAATGGGCTGGACGGAGAGCTTATTGTTGGTAAACCTAATGATCCAAATGTGTTCAACAATACTACAGGGCCCGTGCGCCGAGCCGACGGTCAACCTGACTTTAAGTTCTATGTATTTGATCGTCATGATATGCCAGGTGCCCCGTACTCTGAGAGACTCGAGTCACTTAAAGAGGTCTCTCCGTACATTCACATAGTAAAACAATGTATAATTCAAACCATTGCTGACGTTGTGACCTTTGAAATGCGCTGTGTCCAGAATAACTTTGAGGGCGCCATGATTCGTAGTCCTAACGGTATATACAAGCCCGGTCGTTGTACGCTCAAGGAAGCTAACATCTTCAAGCGCAAGCCAGTCGAGGACGACGAGTGTACTATCATTGGCTTTGAAGAACAGATGCAGAACAATAATGCGTCTAAGATGAACGAAACGGGGAATATGGTGCGATCCTCACATAAAGCCAATAAATCTGGAAAAGGGACTTTAGGTAAGTTCATTGTGCGGTCAACTAAATGGAAAGAGCCTTTCGCTATCGGCACAGGCAAAGGTCTTACTGATGCGCTCCGCCAACGTATTTGGAATAACAAAAATATATACCTTGGCGCTACTATAACCTATAAGTATCAACTGTATGGAAGTATCAATGCGCCTCGCCAGCCAATCTTTAAAGGATTTAGAGATCAAGCTGACTTAACAAACTATTAATCCTTAACCAGAAAGAGAGAGCAATGAAACTATGTACTGACTGCGCTGATTTTCACGATATGACGTCAAAATGCAAAGCTGTTAGAGGAACGCAAGAGCCTATTCGTGGCTTTGACGTAACTATACCTGTATCTGCTTGGGTTGCTAGGTCAACTGAATTGTACTGTGGCGCAGAAGCTAAGTGGTTTAAGCCCAAAACTAGAGAAAAGTAGATCGCTCTAATTAGACTTCATATTTAGGGCCTATAGAAACGTATAGGTCTAAGTATGCTTTTCAAAATTAGAGCTAGATAAGCTGATCTAATTCTTAAATAAAGGTACGTAATGCCTATGATTATAAATGAATACGTATGGCCAAAATTCTTAAGGCTCAGATTAACGAGGAGACGACCAAAGCTTTTTAGTTGACCAATTAAGGAAGAGGTAGTTATTAATCACGGAGAGCAGAGCAATGGCAAGAATACCTGAATACAAAGTAAAGAATCCCGACGAGAGTAGTTTAAAGAGACTCGTGAATACTATTGCGCCTGGATCAGAATTTGGCGACTGGACAACGGGTCTCAAAGCTGCTAAGAAAGACTATATCCAGTGTACCTGTAAATGCGGTACTAAACGTGATGTGCATGTATACTCCCTTAGGTCAGGGAAGAGCGTAAGCTGTGGTTGTCGGCGGCAGCATAAAGAGGAAAAAGATGCCTGAGTACAAACTACACAAGTATCAAGAAGGCGCTCTCGCGTTTGCTTTAGCTAAGAAATCATGCTACTGCGCGCTCGATATGGGGATGGGCAAGACCGCGGTAGCCCTGAACTGGTCTAAGAATATCCTTCCTGAGGTAGGGGGCGTGCTTGTAGTGGCGCCCATCAGGACTATCTATTCCTCTTGGCCAGAAGAGCTTGCGAAGTGGACGCCTGAGCTTTCGTACTCATTACTGCACGGGCCTTTGAAAGATGTAGCTCTGAGGCAAAAAACTGACTTTTACTTCATCAACTATGAGGGCCTACAATGGTTACTCATTGAGCTGAAGAAGATCTTCAAGGCTACTGGTAAAGTTCCCTTTAGGGCTATAATCCTGGATGAGGGTTCCAAGGCAAAGGCTCCTAATACTAAGCGATTTGGGGTTCTTAAGATATTGGCTGATGTGGCCCCTAAGTACAAGTTGATATTGAGTGGCACGCCGTCGCCCAACTCATTACTAGATCTTTGGGCACAATATTTCTTTCTGGATAAAGGGAAGCGTTTGGGTGGTACTATCACAGCCTACCGAGCGCAATACTTTACCCAGTATGAAATAACTAGTAAGAAGCTGAAGTCTGGTGAAGTACGCCAGCAAGGCCGAAAGATATTTGGCTACATCATTAAGCCATTTTGTGCTGACATTATACATGAACGCATTGGTGATATAACGTATAGACTTGACGCCAAAGATTACCTTGAAGTACCACCCAAAATAATCAATGAGATAAAGGTCAAGCTGCCACCTAAACTAATGGCTCAATATAAGACCCTTGAGGAGACTTTCTTTCTGGAGCTCGAGAAGACTGACATTGAGGCTATGAGCGCGCCGTCCTTGGCAATGAAGCTCAGACAGTTTGTGCAAGGCGGCTTATATCTCGATGAGCCAAAGGTGAATGGCGAGCGACCTTACACTGTAGTGCACCAAGAAAAGCTAAGCGTCCTTGAAGAACTTGTTGAGGACGCCTCTGGCCAGGGAATACTTTGCGCTATCCAGTTTAGGTTTGAGCTGGACATGATAAGAAAGAAGTTCCCTGACGCACCAGTTATTGCCGGAGGTACCTCACCTGTAGAAGCTGGCAAACTTATTAAGCAATGGAATGCTGGTGAGCTTCCCTTGTTACTGTGTCACCCAGGAAGTTTAAGCCACGGCGTTAACTTACAGACTGGGTCGCACTTGATTGTATGGTTTGGGCTAACTTGGTCTTTGGAACAGTACGAACAATTTAACGCTAGGCTGCATAGGCAAGGTCAAATCAATACGGTTATAATTCACCATCTGGTCGTGGCTGGAACTATTGATGAGGACATAATGAGGGCCCTTAAGAGTAAATTTAAGGGTCAAAGAAAACTACTTGACTATTTAAAGGGGCTGAGATGAGCATTCCACGACCACCTAGAAAGTATCCAATGATTGTACGTAAAGTATGCCCGTACTGTGGTAAAGGAAACGATATACTTTTTCAGCGATGGCAAGATAACCGCCCACGCATATTTTGTCCTGGTACAAATCATGCGTCATTAAATAAACATAAAGCCTCGTGGGACAGGCAAGACTATAAGGAGGAACTTAAAGAACCCGAACTTGAAGTACATGTACCCAGTAGAGAAAATGAAGAGTACGTAGCTCAACTACGCAAATCTTATGGATTAAGGAACTAACATGAGTGAATTTAATGAACTAATGACTTTTGGTCAAGCTATTGAAGCTGCTAAGATGGGGCACAAGATTGCACGTAGTGGTTGGAACGGTAAGAACATGTTTGTGGTATATATGGAGCCCCTATCATTGCCGCCATTTAATACTCAGGGAACTGATCGCAAAGTTAATGACCGAACAGCTAAGTGGATTGGTGAAGACCAGCCTTTGAACAGCCAGGGATACTTTGCGATGTACTGCGCGGATAAAACTTGGCAACCGGGCTGGCTTGCAAGTCAACGTGATATGCTATCTGAAGACTGGATGGTTATAGGAGACTAAATGATACGATTATTATTAGCTCTAATACTCACTATTCAGCTTGCTATGCTTATAAGGTATGAACTAGCTATAAGAACTACTAATGAGCTTAATCAAGTGTTATTAGAGCAAAATACGGACATATTAGAGCTAAGCGAAGCTGCGCTATCGTACAATGACAAGATCCTTAGCTACAATAAAGGACTAGAGCCCCCGTACAAGAAGGCTCTAGTAAAATAACTCATTCAGCCATAATTTGGTCAAGCTGAGACTTGCGGCGCTTATTGTAGTCTTTAATCTGCATAATTCCAGTTCGAACGTTAGTTGGATTTTGCGCCGCAATTTTCTTCTTTTGATCGTCAGGTAAGTCTTCTAATGTGGGTTTCTTTTTAAAGTAATCCTTGACGCTTTTCATTTTAAGCTCCGATTCTTGTATTTGGAAATAACAGACATATTACTTCTGCTTTGGTTAGAGGGATTGTTATCCTTATGATGAACGTCTTTACCGTCGCCCTTATGGACAAGGCCTTGTCTGGCTAAAGCCCTACGAGATTTATTACGTTGTGCCCGGCGCTTTATTTGCTCTGGCTTGCCATGAAATAACGCGTACTCTCTTTTGTAATCTCTGGCCATTATAGGTCATCCTTATTCATTTCGTTCAGGCAACGAGCTTTCCACTTCTCTGGATCTTTAATAATATTTCCTGCTTGCCATGCCTGATAAATTGCTGGTATATTCAGCATATTTTACTCCTTTGCTTGTGACGTTACTTAGAGCAGCCTCTTTGGTAATGGTGATTCCAGCCGGAAAATTAATCCATCCCGTGTAGCTTCAATATAATGCACATCCCAGTCAGGATTTACAGATTTCCTGACTTTCTCCAATGCCTCGGTAACAGTCATATCCAAAGGCAAATCATAGAGGCGATATTCCCGCGTGTGCAGTAGTTCGCTTATCACCAGAAATACCTCAGATAATCAATAATCATATCGTGCACAGCAGACACACCAACACCTGCAAAAAGCGCCATGATGAGGATGAATATGCAGAGTGCAACCCTCATAACGAATTTATCGCAACCATCCCCGCACAGGTGAGCAGTGCGATGAGCGTAAACACCAATGTCCGTTTCATTACCATCCTCCAATTGCATCATACGCCTCAATAGCAGTTATATCAGTCAGTGCTGCTACCTCGGCATCCTTAATCTTCTGTCGTGCCGTGATAGCACTGATATGCGCTGTCCAGGCTGCCCGAATCCGCATGAACAACGCCCCGTCCATCACAACAAAAACTCCATCAGACGCCTTCCACTCGGGGATCGCATATGTGTTATCCCCGAGCAATGCCACCATATACTGTGTGTACATGGTCTGCGCGTTGGCATCCGTGTCAAACTTAATGCCGTCGATAACCAGTCCAGCATCCCTTAGTCGGCATTTCTCCTCCTGGATCTCTCGCCGCTTATCGACCAGGGCCTGAGCCAACTTCTCCGCAGCTTGCTGTTCCGCCCATCCTGGCTCATGCGCCATGATACTCTCA
>Ga0210043_1001414_pt1 | contig 19925 bp, 24 predicted proteins | sample CryGeymet201501t_FD_183990 | JGI IMG/M metagenome (GOLD analysis project Ga0210043, IMG submission 183990) | Groundwater microbial communities from Crystal Geyser aquifers in Utah, USA - Crystal Geyser metaG 2015-01t (SPAdes) (version 2) | ecosystem: Environmental > Aquatic > Deep subsurface >... | reverse complement strand
AATCTTAGAGCTAGACTTGTAAAACTTCTTGAATACGAGAGATTGTACAATCTCGGAGGACTTCTGTATTGGGGAATCAAATGTGATATTCCACAATTCGACAATCAATTATCTCAAGAGCTACCTAGAGAAATTCATAAGATTGATTTTGTGAATGTGATTGAAGCCGATCGATTCAATGTTCATATTCAATCTACTGATCCACTTTCCAAAAATTATCATAATCATAAATTCTGGGTGTATGGAACTCAGGTTCATAACTCAAGAGTCGAATGGCTCGTGAATGATTTTATGGCTGATGAGATTCGTGGAATATCAGTATTGGAAAAAATCCTGGAAGCAATTTATGCCCAAGACATTGCATTGTGGTCTGTTACAACAAACCTCTTCGAGTCTTCCGCTAAGGTTTTCAAATCTAAAAATGTAGATCTTGCAAGTCCAAAAGTTCTCTCAGAATATATGCGATTGCTAAGCAAAACTTTGAGCACGCAAAGCTTTCTACCTATTACAGAAGGTGATGAAATTTCTAGAATTGCCAATACTGGAAACTCCGATTCAAATTTAGCAGACTCTCTCAATCATGTCTTTGATGTTCTATCAGGACTTTCCCGAATGCCTAAGTCCAAGATTCTCGGACAAGAGCAAGGAGCACTCACTGCTGGACAATATGATTTGATCTCTTACTACGACGATTGTTCCAGACAACAAGAATCTAAAGTCCGACCTATCATCGAGAAAGCAATCCAACTCATCATACGAGAGAGAGATGGTGAGATTTTCAAGAAACTTGGTGTAGATGTAAACTCTCTCGATTGGGAATTCACATTCAATCCACTTTGGAAATTGAATCCTCTGGAAGAAGCTCAGATGAAATTGCAATTAGCACAAACTGATCAGATCTATATCACAGCTGGAGTAGTCAGTCCATCCACTGTAACAAGAATGAGGTTCGCTGATCTGGAAGAATTCGAAGATCCAGATGAAAATGATGACAGCAATCCGTATAACTTAGAGATGCCTGAACTTCCAGTTCCCGATCCTTTAGCTAACAAAGCGAATATGGATACAAATGGAAAATCGAAAAACGCATTCTAAGCCATTTTGCGGGGCTTTGCATGTCTACCCACCTAATGATATAGGAATCGAGTTATCTAACGTTTTAAAACGGCAAAGATTTGATTTTAGCGTGGTTCCAGATGGATTTTAGAAGCTATATGAGACATATTCCTGGGAAAATGAGGAAAATCGACTAAAATGTATCCTAACCACCTAGAAAGAGACTCAAAAAAGTTCTATCGATTGGAGATCAAAAGGTTTATCTCAGATATCAATCGTAAGGTTTTGTTAATTGCCGAGCAATACCAAGCATCAATTCCTATTTTGGACTCGGTTGAATCGAGCCAGGTCTCTTTGGATGCATCTGATCTTGCTGTAGAGCTGGCAAAGTTAGAAAAAGAGTATGGTGATTTTGTTCCTTCCGATGTTTTCCAAAATCGAATCACGAAAAATACAAAACTAATTGATGCTTGGTCGAAGGCTCAAACAGAAAAGTCTTTCCGGAACCAAAACAGTAAGATGGGAAATCCACCACCACCTGGTAACAGCGGAGGTGATCGATCTGGATTTCGAGTTCCAGCTTTAGGACTTCCCAAGGAATCACCTAAAGTCTTCGAGAATATCAATCAGAAGATTAAAGAGCAGTACAATATCATGCATTCTGGAATGAGAGATCATATGACCGATGTCCAGAAGATTGTCCTTCAAGGAATTGAAAAAGGAAAATCGATTCAAGATATCGGCAAGGATCTTAAGAGCCAAAATGATCTGACAGCTGGACGAGCTGAGTTTTGGGCAGAGGATCAGGTTCAAAGATTTTTTGCAGAGCAATCTGAGCTCAGACAGAAAGAAGCAGGCTTCCCTGGTTTCTGGTGGAGAAACCAAAAAGATTCCAAAGTTCGAGAGACTCACAGAGGTAAGTCAGCAGGTGGACCAGCTGACCAATATTGGTATTGGGATAAGCCTCCAATTTTAAACAGAAAAGGAATTGGACCGATGGCAACTAAGCCAGGTGAGGAATGGAGATGCAGGTGTTATGCAGAGCCTGATTGGCCACCAATCAATTCAAAAATCGAAAGTCCTAAAGATCCGATTCAGTCTGTTGAGATAAAATCTTCGAGTTCAAATGAGATTTCAAGAAAGCCTTCCGAGATTGTTAAATTCAGTTCTCAGATTCTATCTTCCAGACTTGGATCCACATCAAGAGAGTTGAATGAAATTTTGATTCTTCCTGATTCGGTTAAGGATGTGAAGGTTGCAACCATACTCGCTTCTTATGCAAAGGCTAATCCAAATACTCTTGGATATTTCGATCCGAATACCAATTCTATCGGCGTTTCAACTTTGGTTTCGCATCAACAATTAAGCCAATCAACATTTGTCCATGAGTTTGCGCATATGGTTGATTTTAATGTTCTAGGAAAGTCTGAACAGTATGGAACGAAGACGGAAAAGACGAAACTGTTTCGAGAGACTATTGTTAAAACCAAAACATATAAAAACCTAGTCCAGCTCCTTAATAAAGGTGAATTTTTGGATGGAAGAAAATTTAAACCTGATCTTGCAACTATAAAGCATATTGAATATTTATTGGATATCTCAGAATTATTTGCAAGAGCGAACGAACAGTTTTTGGCTAAAAAGCTTAAAAGTAAAAAAATTCTAAGTCAAATTGAAATTAAAAAAGCCTATCCGATATCTGGTTATTGGGAAGAATCCGAACTTTTAATGCTTGAAAAAACTCTCGAAGAAATTTATACTGAAGCGAAGATACTAAAATGAAAATTTCAGAAGCTTTAAAAACTTTAACTTTTGAGGAAGCGGAGTCGAATCTCTACAATGTATTTGGAGACGACTTTGACTATAATCTCGTAGTAGCTTCCTATATGAAAGTTAAAAATATTGATCTTGAAACTGCTAAAGCTATTGTTGATTACGCACGTTCCCAAGCCGATCAAAGAAAAACTGATCAAGAAATCCGTTCTAATTTCTAGATTCCAAATCCAAAAACCTAATCATTCCTAGCCATTCAGAATCACTGCCTTGTTGGCTTTAGGAGACAGTGCTATACTGTTTTCAAATGCCAGATTTTGCGATACGATACGACTCTGCTACACTTGAATTAAGTCACGTCAAGGAAGACGAAGACTTTCTTCGATGTCGAGTTGCGTTCGCTCGAACTGGTGTATTTCCATACGTTCGATCCGACGGAAAGATTCTCAGAGAGGCTAAATTACCAGAGGATTTATTCTCGCCTCAAACGATTGAGTCAGCCAAAGGAATTGCTGCAACTAACGATCACCCACCTATCTCTGATAACGAGGGTTTGATCTCAACTTCGAATTCCAAGACGTATGCAAGAGGTGCACTAGGCGATTCTATCACGAAAGATGAATCCAAGCTTTGGGGCAATGCGACAATTTGGGATGCTGACTTAAAACGAGAAATTCTCGAACGAAAGAAAATCGAAATTTCTGTTGGATTTCGATCTACGATAGTTAGCGAGCCAGGTGAATTTAATGGTGAAGCTTATGACCTTAAGCAAACCCACATTCGCTTTAACCATTTTGCATTTGTTGACCAAGGTCGAGCAGGCGAAGAAGTGAGAGTCTATCTAGATTCCGCAGATCTACCAAAAAACTTAGATGTAGCATTCCAAGAAACTCGAAAAGGAGTCCCCATGAAACCGAAATTTTTAGAAAAAGCACGTGCTCTTCTAGACAGTGCCAAAGCTCTGCTAGATGGCGATGACACAACCGATCCAGCTAAGAAGGATGAAGGCTTAGAAGCTGGAACTAACGCTGATCCAGCGAAAAAAGATGAAGAAATGGCAGGTGATGGAACTAATACCGATCCTTCCAAAGAAAACCCAGATCCAGCTGCAAAGCAAGACAATCCCGATGTTGAATTGCTTCAAACTAAGATTCAACTTTTGGAACAATTGTTGAAAGAACACCAAGACTTATTGCAGAAAGCAACATCAGAGGCAACTCAAGATTCGCTTGCGATGAAGAGATTGAAGCTAATTCAAACTGTTCAAGCGGTTGATTCAGAAGCTAAGACTGATGGAGTATCTTCCAAAGAACTCAAGAAACTTGTGGTTGCTAAAGCATTCCCAGAATCTTCCGCAGCTAAGCAAGATTCAATGGATCCAAAATTGTTGAACGGTTACTTTGAAGCAGCTGTTGAGACTTTAAGAACCAAAGCGAATGATAGAGATGGATCGCCCTCATCAGCAGCTAAACAAGATTCAGCTGACATAGCGACTTTAAAGAAAAATCGATCTTCTATCCATAAGGAGGTTTAACCATGAGATTAAACAAATTAATGATTTTCATATTTACAATTTTAGCGTTTCTCGCAATCGCTAATTGCATTCCTGATCTGGCTCCAGCTTTAACTGGATTTGAATTGCCCGGAGCTGTTTTGGCAATGTCTACGGTATTTGGTGTTCCTGATAGAGCACTTTATGAATTTGTTCCGGGACAGCTTGGAAGACAGGCTCGTAACGGCAGATTCTTTCAACAAGGTGAAAAGATCAGTTATGGTCGCTTGCCTTTTGGCTTTGGAGCTATGATTGTTGGTGCTGGCGATGGACTAGCAGTTGTCTCCGCTGATGGAGTTCAAGATAAGCTTGCCGTTGGAACTGGCAACGCAGGATTGCTTCTTACTACTAAGAACATTGCTGACTGGATTCGATTCTTTGTTATAAATCCTGGAACGAATAACGCTCCTCTTGAAGTAGCTGTATCAGGTTCTGGAGCTAAAGAAGATCCATACGTTGTAGGTGTTTCAGCAGCTACAAACGGTTCAGCGGCAATCACTTCTACTGCATCTCAAGTCAAAGCAGCTCTTGAAGCTGATGAAGATATCAATGCAGTTCTAGATGTTGCCTTAGCTGGAACAGGTGCTTCTGTTATAGTTGCATTCGCAGAAGCTGCTCTTGTAAAAGATTCAGCTGCTCTTCGATTCGATGGATTGGTTGGTCATTCTTCCAGTGCAGGTGATATCTCGAATGAAGCATTCAATGATTCTGAGTTGTGTAATTTAATTACAGAAGGTGTTGCTTGGGCTCCTTGTCTTGAAGCTGTTAACGCAATGGATGCTGTTCGCATTCGCTTAGTTGATAGTGGAGCATCCAAAGCAGGTATGTTCTGTAAGACCGCAGTTGCGAATGAAACGGCGTTAGTATCTGGTGTAAGATTCTATGGAAGCTTTGAGCCAGGCAATGTTGAGCTAGAGGTTCTACCTACTACTCATACAATCACAATGGACGTATAGGAGAGTATTGATATGCCATTAACTAAAAAAGCATTTTGGAGACCAGAGGATACTGAGTTTGTTTTCCGCAAAATCTTAGAAGTCAGAAAGAACGAGTTGGTAGCAAGAGAGATTCTTCCTCTCAATACTGAAACTCCTGCGTTTTCACACAGTTATACTGTTGAATACTTGGAAGAAACTGGATCGGCACGTGTTACTGAGTCAGGTAATAATGCTGATGATTTGACCTTTGTTGGTGAACAAGGTGGAGCTGTCACCGGTAAGTTGTTTAACATCGATGCAGGATTGAAAGTCACTCAAGACGATCTAGACTCCGCTGCTGCGAGAAGAGAAATGGGCAAAGGTAATTCTTATCCAGTAAGCGAAAAACGATTGAATGGAGCTCGACGATTTATTTCCGAACAAGAGAACAAAATCTGTTTTCACGGAATGAAATCCAAAGACGAAAAGAAAATCGTTAAACACGGATTATTCAATTGGCCAGGTGTTTCGGTGACTCCAGTTGCTCCAATCGGGACTTTGAATTCACCAGGTAACGATGAAGAGAAGAGATTGTTGTCGAATATGACTCCGATCCAAAAACTCACAACATTCTTAACTGCTAAAAAGGATCTTGAAAAATCTGGAAAGTATAAAGCTAAGATTTGTTTGATTTCAGATGAAGACTTCTTGGAACTCTTGATGCCATTTTCAGAAAGTGAGACAATCACTACTTTGGATTGGTTGATGAGTAAGAAAGACATTCTTTTTCCAGGTGGATTCGTAAGAACCCAAGACTTGAATCCTGGAGTGCTCAAGAAAAAAGGTAATGGCAATAACTTACTTGGTGGATTTGTGCTCATGGAGAATACAGCAGACGTTGTGGAACTCATTGAAGCCAGAGAGTTAGATGTAGTTACTGAACCAATGAAAGAGATCGAAGGCTACATGAGAATGAAAGCTTTTGAGAAAATTGGCGGGGTTCATGTAAATCGACCTGAAGGAATTCTAGTTAGAACTGGAACCTCTCGATTGGTAGTAGCGTAAACTTTTTTAAAGGTTAAAAGTAAATGGCTCTGGCAACTGTAACACAACTGAGATCCTTTCTCCAGAATAAAGTTATTCAAGTATCTGATGATACATTGAATCTCTATTTGGATCTAGCAGTAGAAGCTGTAGTCTCTCAGGGTGTTGCAGTTGATCATCCTAAGTTTTACCAATTGCAAATGTATATTACAGCAAACGATTTAGAGATTGCTGGGATTATTGAAAGAGATGTCTCAAGCGAATCTGCTGATGGCATATCACGATCTTATTTTGGCAATGGAAGAGATGCCGAGAACTCAACAGCATACTATAAGTTATTTCAAAGAACTAAATTTGGAATCCTTGGATTTGCTGGAAGGAGTGGAGTCTGATGTCAGTTAAGATTACTGACAGCGGTTCAACGGATATCAAGCGAATGATTGCTGGATTAAAAATCATTGAAGATTCAGAAGTATTGGTTGGTCTTATTGGCAATGAAGATACTGAGCTAATGATTTATGCCGGTGCACAAGAGTTTGGTGCATCGATTAAGCGTGGAAAGACGACTGTTATACTACCTGAGAGGTCTTGGCTTAGAGAAACTTTGGATCAAGTTAAAGTGCAAGATAGAATTTTCGAAGAATATGAAAGAGGAATTCGGGATTTCTTCTCTGGTTCGATTGCAGCTGAGCAGGTGATGCATCGAGTAGGACTCGTTGCTGTAGCTGAAATCAGAAATCGAATAGTGAATAATGATCCAGCATTTACACCATTAGCTGATTCCACATTAGCTAAGAAGAAAGGCCCCGGTATAATGCGAGAATCTTTGCGACTCTTTAAGGCAATTAATTATTCTATCAATGGAAAAGTTTATGATGTGCAGGTAGCTGCATGATGCTGAAAGGACTTGGACTCACTCTTTTGAAACACAATAAGGATGTAACCTTATATGTGAAAGGTGAAAGTACTAAGGATGCCAATGGAGAGTATGTGGAATCTGTAGCTATGAAATCTGAAAAGATTTGGCCATCTACTCCGATCAGTGGAAGACAACTCAATCTTTCTGATGCAGGTTCTTTTAGTTCGGAAGATAGAAACCTTTTTCAGTTGGAACCATGCGATGTTGAACTGAAGTTCAACGATGAATTTAAAGTGAATAATACATATTATGTGATTCGAGATATTAAGGACATGAGGGATGAAGGTGGATTCATTCGCTATCTAGGAAGAAAGAAAGATCCACAGATCGATACTGAAATTGAGGTTATACCGTGAAAATATTACAAGACATCGAAAAGGCTATGGAACTGTTAAGAGATCATCTAACTCCAAATGAACCTAAATTAGTTATAGATAGAGAATCTCAGATAGAGCCCAAATCGCTGTATCCATTTGGTTTGTATAAGATTTTGAATCTATTCCAAGTTCCCGAACATTCTGCATCGAAAGTTTTAGAACCAATCGTTGTGGATGATGTAACTGATCCAGATAAGTTGAATGAGATTACTAAGAAGATAAGTAGAGCAACCATCTCTATCAGCTTTGTTCACAATAAATCTCTTGCTACTGCTATGGATCTGGCTTCTAGAGCTATGGATTATTTCGATTCTATTGAAGGATTGAAGGCATGTCAGGCTATCGAGGTAAGTCCTAAACTTGTCTCTGGTGATATCCAAGATCGAACCATTCCAATGGATACAATTCGTTATGATTATAGAACAGGATTTGATTTGCATTTTGATTATTACAAAGTTAAGACCAAGCAGGTTGGCAAACCATCATCTGCACCTGTTATTGAGGAGGAATAGATGATATCTAAAATTGAACCCATAAAGGTAAATATACAACTCGGAAATACTCCAGTTGCTCAAACAAGTTTTGACCTTGCGATGTTGCTCGGTGTAAAAGCACCTAAGTATTTTGCAGATGTTCTATCTGGTGAATCAGGACTCAAATTCACTTCCAAGACTGGTGGCGTTGTGTATATCAATGTTGTGTATGCAGTATCTGGAAATAATACAGCTCTATCCGTTGCAAGATCCGGAGCTGGAACAAGTGTAGCTCCATATATAATTGAAGTAACAGTTGCTACGAATGGTTCTGGTGAGCCAACTTCTACTGCTTCTCAGGTTAAGACCGCTGCGGAAGGTGTTTCCGATGTAAACACAATTGTGGATATTGCTCTCTTAGGTGAAGCTGGTTCTGGAGTAGTTGAAGCTGTAGCATCCTCTGTTCTTTCTTATGAAAGATATATGGAGATATCTGAAGCTGATGATCTTTTAGGTTTAGGATTCGAGAATACAGATCTTGAGTACAAAAAAGCACAAGCATTCTTTGCTCAAAACAATGCTCCTTCAAGGCTTGCCGTATTTCTACTTACTGCGTGGAATCAAATTGAAACTGAAATTGCAGCTCTTAGAAATAATGGAAAGGATTCTTGGTATAAGGTTTTTGGAACTACCAATACGAAAGCAGAGATTATTGCAAATTCAAATTATCTTGCTTCTATCAAAAAGCGATATGTTGGGTTGACTTCTGATATCACTCTTTTAGTTGGAAGAAATGAAGAGCGAGAATTATTGATTTTTCATTCTGATCCAAGTAATCATCCTGATGCTCGTTACTTAGGTGATACTGTTGCTAGACAAGTAGGAAGTTATAATCCAGCATATTTAAGATTATCTGGTGTAACTAACTCAGGATATAGCAATTCTACAACCAATTCAATTATTAACGATAAAGGAAATGTCATAGCATTGTTCTCAGGATTCCAAGTTTTCTGGCCTGGCATAACAACCGGTGGAGCTTATGATGATGTAATTGATATCCGAGATTGGTTGCAAGCCAGGCTTAATGAGGATGTATCTTCTGTTTTCCTTAACAATCCAAAAATTGGTTATACTACAACTTCCCTTGCTTTAATTACAACTGCAATGCGAGATCGATTCACGGCAGCAGGTAACTCAGGAATGATTGCTGCTGTTGAAACAGACGAAGATCTTACTCGATCTGATTTAGGAGATTATCAATATAAAATCATAGTTCCAGACTTTGATTCAATTCCTAAAAACGATAGAGACAATAGAGTTTTTCCACCTATAAAATTCAAAGTAAGATTGCAAGGTGCAATTAATACTGTAGATATTGAAGGAGAGTTAGATTAATGATTTGGGATCCTAAGAAACTTAAATTGATTATAAACGGAAAGGATCTTACTCCTTCAGGACAAGATTCGCATATAAAAGTTGAACGAATGACAGGCGATGTTATCAGCTCACAGTCTGGTGTAAATGGAGACAATAATATCTCAGAGATCTATGATTATCGTTACAAGTTGACAATCGTTAATCTCGGATCAGATCCTAACAATGCATTGTTAGACGCATTAACTAAGACTCGCACTATGTTCACTGTATTGATAGAAGATAAATCTGATGGAGGTCATGTAGGATTTGCATCCAAAGGAAGAGTAATGACTCCAGCTGTAATGGAAAGAGGTAAAGAATACAAGGATCAAACTTGGATTATTCTAATGTTAGATTATAAAGGAGCAACATTATCATGAGTCAAGATCAAGCACAATCTCAAAATAATAGGAGCCATGCAGATTCACTTCCAGAATATTCAAGTGCTCCAGAATCCAGTAATATTTCGAAATCATCTAATAAGGTTAAGATGCAATCTCCTATACTTCGAAAAATTGATGATACTGGACGTTATGCTGAGATTACATTTATCGATGGTAGGAACTACGCTTTACATCATCCAGGCAATCGTAAAGCTGCTGAGTGGAAGTCAATTTCACTGACAGACAAGATATCTACTATTGATTTGATGGAAAGAGCTTTTGAGTTTGTTGTCAAGCCAATCAATCATAACTTCCAACCTAATGTAGATGATATTCATCCAAAAGAATTGGAGGTATGGACTCTTGTAGTCCAAAGGTTTCTTGCTGGGAAGTTGGAACAAGAGATTTAACTGGAATAAGAATCCATCAGAAATAGAGATCAAACAGTATGGATATGATTTGTATAAAACTAAAGCAGGTTACTACCAACCATTTATTGTTGGTGCTTCTGTTTTTTCTCAAGAGTATATAGATCAAATGTCGGATTTGGAATATAGAATGTTTTTAGAAGCATTAGATGATCGAATCAAATATGAGGATAATCGAGCATTGCCTAGGAGAATTATCTTCTAATGGCTCTTAGAGAATTGAATGTAGCTATTGATTTATCTGGGGATGCAGCTGATGCACTCGATGCATTAGAGCAAGAGGTAAATCAAATCAAAGAAACTTTTGGCAGTTCTTTGGAATCTGTTGATTTATTTTCACGAGAAGCTGCAAATTCAATTCAAGATTTAGGTGCAAGTGTTTTTGACACTGCATCTAAATCTAATCCTGAGATTTTGCGATTAGCTGAATCTCTTGGAAAGACCGAAGCAGAAATGGAAGCTTTGATTAATTCCGCACGCAATGATTTGAATTTAGAAGATGAATTCTTAGAATCAGCTAAAGCTGCTGGACTAACAGAACGTGAGATTAAAAAGATCAATTCCACATTAGATAGAACTTCAACTTCCGCTAAGAATCTTGGTGGATTCTTAAAAGGAGTTGCAGCAGCTGGTGTAATCGCATTTGCAGCAAGTTATGCTTCTGCTTCTCTCGATGCTTATTCTGCTTTAGAGCAACAAAGAGTACAAGTGGAAAATCTTGCTGGTAGTGAGTATCCAAAACTTGGAGCAGCAATAGATGAAGCTCTTGTGAATTCGCAAGGTCTTAGTTCTGAAGGATCTCTAAAAGCTGCTGCAAATCGTGCTCTTGAAATGGGAGCTTCAGTAGATTTTATATCTAATTCTCTTTCTGGATTACAGCAAGTCTCTGCTGTAACTGGTAAAGATTTAGGCGAAGTTATGCAGAAGGCACAAGAGTCTATTATCTCAGGATCAGATGAATTCTTGAAAAAGAACGGAGCCGTCTTCGGTAAGTACCAAGCTCAGTTCAAGGCAATTGGAACTGGTGCAGACGAGACTTCCAAGAGAATGAGAGAGGCTCTTATAATGACTGCTCTCAAAGAAAATTCAGCTCTCACAGAACAATACGCAAAGCATATGAATACAGCTGCTGCACGAGCAGAAATTCTAGATCAAAGATTTGGAGATTTAAGAGAAATTATTGGAGAGATGGTAGCTAATGCTATTAAGCCTCTACAACTTGCACTGATTCCTTTGTTAAATTATTTTACAGATAGTGAAGATGGAGCTAATAGAGTTAAGTTTGCACTTATTGTGTTAGCTGGAACATTAACTGCAATTTTAATACCTACAATTTATACAATGATTGGAGCAGGCTATGCTTTCATCGTCGCTTGGGCTCCTGTGATTGCTATAATGGTTGGAATCGGAGCTGCCATTGCAGCTGTGGTTCTCGTAGTAGATGAGCTTTTAACGTGGATGGATGGTGGAGATTCCATCATTGGAGATTTCCTTGGACCATGGAAGGATTTTGATCTAGCTAAACTCTTTAAAGGTATGTTAGACAAAGTTCTGAATCTTGTAAAGACTTATGGAAAGTATGTGATCATGGCTCTCTTTCCAGTTTCTGCTTTGTATTTTTTCTGGGATGACATTGTTGCATTCATATCTGGTATTCCTGATAAGATCATTGCGATGTTTACGAAAATGAAAGATGACATAAAGAAAATACTTGCAGAGGTATTACCAGCATCATTTGTAAATGGCTTAAAATCAATTGGAATTGATTTAGGTGGAAGCAATGCTACAAACGTTAATGATGCGATTATCACAAAAGATGGTCAAGTTATTCATACGCATCCAGATGATAATCTTTATGCGTTCAAAGAGTTGCCCGGTGCAAGTTCTGGTGGATCTTCGAATGGATCGGGAGGATCTTCCGGACTCAAGAGCCTTTTATCATTTAATATTGAGAAAATCATACTTGGATCGGGATCTACTGAGCAAGATGCAAAAGATTTTGTATCAATGATTGAAGAGCAGATTGATGATAAAATTGTTCCAAAGCTCAGACAACTTCTTGGGCTTCCAGAGGATGAATTTGCATGAGCAATCCAATCACAGGACGAGATACAATTGCTCTCAAGGCAGATGGCAAAGAAGTAGAATTAAATGTTGTTAATACATTTGATCATTCTTATCCAGCTGAGGTTACTAAACATCCAATCGAAAAAGATGGAACCAAACAGACTGTATCTGATCATGTCGCCCTAGGTGATCGAGCTCTCACTCTTGCGTTCGTTTTATCTTCTAGTACGGAACTTTTTGCGCTTACTCGTATGACAGTTGATGCAAAAATGAAACAACTTGTTGATTGGCAATCGAGAGGACAGATTGTAACTCTACTCGGCTATGGAACAGGAGGAATTCTCGATAAGATTATTTCTAAGCTTCCAAGCCTTTTTCAATACTTAGAACCTGATGATTTTATGGAAAGGTTTATTGGAAGATCTAGAGACGAAATTCCTAATTTATTGCTAGGTGATATAATATTCAATGAGTCAACTGAGTTTGGACAAGATGTAGGTGGTACAGTGATGATATGGCCAGCAGTTATTGCTGAAGCAAAAACAAGAGCTGTAGCGAACAAATCGTATCCAAGCAAAGGCAAAACCAAAACTCAAACGCAAGATACAAACAAGGCACCTTCAACTAAAAAGACTTTTGCTAAGTCTTTATATGGAGGATCCTGATTTGGCAGTTTTAGAATTTATACCTCTCGATCTTGCTGAGATACCAGTCCGCAAAACTATAGTATTAGAAAGCGTTGAACTGGAATTAGAGTTTGATTACAACACTGTAGGTGACTTCTATACAATGCTAGTTCGATCGGTTGAGACTGATCAAATCCTGTATACAACTAAGTTAGTTTACGGAATTGAATCGAATCATTTTGCTGTCGAAGGCTTTCCATATAACTTAACTATATTGCCTGTATCGATCGAAGACATTGTGTCCGATGAATCGGTTGAGATCGAATTCAATAAGGCAAACTTTTCTCGAATCCGAATTGCTATAGGAAGGATCGAGGAGTGAGCCAATTATTTTCAAGAGTTGCGGAAGTTGCGATCACTCCAACTCTCGGAGGAATCGCTAAGACATTTTCGTATCCTCCGTTTCGAATTGATTTCGAAACAGAGTTTGACCAATTCAATTCAACAAAATTGAGATTGTATAATCCTAATCAAGATACAATTAATTCTATTGAATCCAAAACTATCGGTGGTGTCAAAAGGTATCCAGATATTTTTGTGACTGCTGGATACAGAGATCTCTCAGGTATTTGTTGCTCAGGAAAAATCTATAAATATAAAGTATCCAATCAATCAACGGATCGGATTCTTGAATTGGAATGTACCGAACAAGCTGGAGTTTGGTCGAATACTTCAATCTATAAATCATATAGCAAGATGACTGCGGAAACTATCATCCAGCAAATTCTTGCTTCAACCGATATCAAAGTTGGAAAAATTGAATTATCTAAAAATCCAACAATTCGTTTCACCGCAACTTCGTTACAAAAATCAATCACCGATCTATGTAAGCTGACAGAGTCACAGTTTTTCTTTAGAGACGGTGAGATTTATATTCAACCTTTAGAATCAACTCCTGTTCCATCACAAATCTTGTTAGATTATACATCAGGCCTTATTGGTAAGCCCGAAAAAATTGGCGATAAAAAATGGAAAATTCAATCTCTATTTCGTCCAGAGTATCGAAGGAATTTAGTTTTATATGTTAAAGGCGGAGACCTGGATTCTCAGATCAAGATCGTCAAAGGTAAAAACAAATTCTCATCACATGCGCAAGCTAATGCTGACTTCGAAGGTGTTGAAGTATGAGTGCTAAACTTGCGAATCTATTAGAAGATCTTTTGCGCAATCGATTCAGTGAGATTCTGATATCGGTTCCAGCTCGAATCGAGAGCTATGATCGAAATAATAATCTAGCAAGTGTTCAACCGTTACTGAATCGCAAAGCAAACGGAACATCTAAAAAACGATATCCAGTTTTTTCAAATATCGACTGCCTTATGTATTGTCAGAATGGTTTTGTAATCAATAACAATTTTAAAGCTGGAGATATGGTTTTGCTTAGCTTCTCAACGCATTCGATTGAGCAAGGAATTCACGGTCAATATGATGATATTACAGATTCACCATTTAATCCGTACAATGCGTTCGTAATTAATTCATTCATAAGCAAGAAAAACATCAAACCTTCTCGTAACCAACTTTTGGAGAAAGAAGGATTGATCATGGGTCACGAGTCCGGTGATGCATTCATTCAGATTAAAGAAGATCAAATCGTTTTTCAAGTCGGAGGCGATGATGGAAACAAGTGGGTACTAAAATCTGATAAAACCGAAGTGAACAAAACCATAGAAGTTGAAGAGGATGTTATTGTCGATTCGAAAGTCACTAGAGTTTCAAGCAAGAAGCATGGTCACTCTGCACCGTTTGGACCTACAATATCTAAGCTTCCAGCAGGAGAGGCGTAAACATGGCTCTCAACCAAGCAGCTGCGAAGATCGAATTACGAAAGTTCATGGATCGAAATTTTGGAGATTATATCGGTGATGCTATTGATAAACAGGACTCGATTGATAAATCAATTTCAGCTTGGAAGAATGCATTTGAGAAGTGCTGTGAATTTATATCACCAGCTAGTTCTACACTTACAACTGCTTTAGCTGAGTTCGAGACGGCAGCTAATGGAATGTATTTAGATCCAACAGGGGCTGCTTTTCAAGCTTCTTGTGCTGCATTTGCTTCAACATTGGGAACTGGAATGACCGGATATACTGCAACACCACCAGCTGATCCATTCATTCCAGCTGGAGGAGATCCATCTAACCCTGAATTGAGTTGTGACTTCAAAGCAGCTCAAATGGTTGACTGGCTTAAGACAGGTAAGGCGACCAATATCGTCACTTCGGTCGAGGAGGATTGGGCATAATGCAAGGACTCAAAATTGAAAACAATGATCTAGTTCGAGATACAAACGGTCGCTTAGTGGAGATCGAGGGACGTGAATATTATATCCAAAGAGTCAAGATTAAAATTAAAACAATCTTAGGTGAAATACCTTATGATACTTCTTTAGGTATAGATTGGTTTTTGATTTTTGAAACTAAGGTTGGTGCGGATCGAATCTTAAGAGAGATCAATCGAGTTCTATTGCAAGATCCAGAGACATCATCTATAGAAAATCTTGAATTGATTGAGATCGATCGATCCGAACGCAAAGTTAAAATACAAATGGTTCTAATTTCTACTTATGGAAAAATTCCATTATCGGAGTTGATATCAATATGAGTTTTGGTGTAACACCTCAAGGATTTATACGAAAAACTAGACAACAAATTCTAGAATCTCAACGAGCAAATGCTAGAATTCAGCTGGGAGAAAATATTGATCTTAGTGATCAGTCTCCAGATGGACTTAGGCTACAAGCTCAGACCGATGAGTTAGATCTGTTATGGCAAACGCTAGAGTCAATTTATTATTCAAATTTTTTAGATACTGCAACTGGAGTATCACTAGATAGAGTGATAGCAGCTGGAGGACAAGAACGCGCACAGCCTAAACGAGCTATAGTACAACTCACTTTTGCAGGAGTTCCAGAGGCACCAATTGAACTTGGAATCATTGTCCAAACTCCACAAGGAATTCAGTATATAACAATTGAAGAAAGTGTTATCGGAGTTTCTGAGACTGGAACTTGCCTAGCTCAGTGTTTAGATTTTGGAGAAATAGGAAATGTTCCAGAGGCATCTATCAATGAGATTCTCACTCCTAAGAATGGAATAGAATCAGTTACGAATCTAACTCCAGCTTCTCTTGGTCGAAAAATCGAAACCGATCCAGAGACTGTTCGTCGGTATCGTGAACGTGGAGTTGCAGGTGGATCCTCGGCTGCAAATCTCCAATCACTTCTGAATAATCTACAATCTGTTATAACAGCTCGTGTATATGAAAATGATACTTCTGTTGAAGATGAGGAAGGCCGTCCTCCTAATTCAATGCAGGCAGTTATCGAAGGTGGAAGTCCGGAAGAATTCGGAGAATTATTCGTAAGGAACTGGCCAGGTGGAATCCAATCAATTGGTGAAGAATCTATAACCGTTATCGACAACAAAGGTGAGAATAGAACCTATTACTATGATCGTCCAACAGACGTTCGAGTATATGCCAAACTTGTAATAACTACTAATTCTTCGTTTATTGAAGGATCTGAGAGTATAATCAAAACCAACTGCATTAAAATCGTAGGTGGAATTGATACAATTGGAGATTCTTCTAAAACATATACTGGAAAAGGATTAGGTGAATCACTTTACTCTTGGGAATTGGAAGCTGCTCAATTAGGTATAGAAGATTTTGACACTGTTCGAGTATTCGGAATTACGAATATCACTGCCACGATCGGACTTACGGATACACCAATTGCTCTCATTCTAGAAGCTACTGGATCCGAAAGACTCAAACTTAATACAGAGGATATAGAAATAGAATTTGTATGAGTGACTTGAACACAATATTAGAACGTGTGAATGTATTTCCAGCGAGCTATCTCAATCGAGATATAGAATCGCAAAATGGTAAATTATTCCATGTTTATGCTTTAGAATTGCAAGATTTGTATCAAGCAATTGAGACTCTAGGAGAGCTCAATGATATCAATAAACAATCTGGAGTTGTACTCGATCTGATCGGTGAAAATCTCAGGCAACGTCGCAATGGATTGGATGATGAAAGATATAGAATTTTCCTTGCAATAGCGAATGTAAAAAGATCCGCAAAAGGTGATATTTACACTTTGAATGAAGTTACTTCGCGTATCGTTGCAGGTTTCGGAAACCTTTTCAAAATTAACGAATTATGTTATGATGATGGAGTTCGTTTGCTTGATGGAGGAGCTTTTTTAGATGCAACCTATCCGCTCTCCGGAAGCTTGAAACAACCTGCAACATTCGAAGTAATTTTGCTTGGATCACCTAACGAATTGGAAGTGATTTTTGAATTCAATAAAGCAATTTTTGATATAAAAGCTGGTGGAGTAAGAGCGATTGTAAGTTATAGATTCGAGATCAAATTATCTGAATCTCTCAGCTTTAATCGGCCATCAAATGTATTTGATGGAAGCTGGAATCTGAATGGATTTAGTTACTTATCAGGTGATAAAGTTAAGATCATTCCATTTGAAATAGCTCTAGGAAATGGAGCCGAGCCAGGTGGAAATTTACGTGAACCTGAGTTCGATGATACAGGTCTTCAGAATGAAATAATTCGTAAATTGGTTGTGATCACGACCGATATCGAAGGAAATCAATTTTTCGAAATTAAGGTCAGACCTGCGGAGTTAGTTGGACTCACCGTTAACGAAATCGCATTATACAATGAAGATGGCGGTCTCATGGTTCTGAGTTCATTCCAAGGAAAAAGTAAAGATATTTTTACTACATTTACATTCGTTTTATCGGAGGATATATGATTTATATTTTAGTTAGAGAAACCCTAATCGAGTTACCGGATCGAGATCAAAAGATCATCAATCGACTCAATATTATAGCTGCAAGTAACTTGGAAGTGATTCAAGATTATTGCGATCGCAAGAACTATAAGAGATTTTCTGGAAGCGGAAATGGTACAATGTTTAAGCGCGAAATAGATATCGAAGTAATCAAAAAAGAACTCAAAAAATACTTTGATCTAAAAACAGCAATTCGAGTTGAAGAGCGTTTTATCATCGAAGTATTGGAATTGAAAGGAGCTGAAGCATGACATTTGTAGCAACAAAAACACGCGTTTGGAATCGTATAACACCTGCTGATGGAGATCTAGTTGACGATGAAGTTGATAGATTGTATGAAAATTGCAACTTCCTTAAGACTCAACTCGATGTAGCAGTGAACAAGCAAATTCCTTTGGGTTGTAGTACGATCACTGATGATCTCGATGAACTCACGGAAGAAAATGGTTTTGTCTTATCTGATGGAGATGATCACTTGCGATCACTGTTAGCTCCGAGTTTGTTAGCTAAATTAATTAAAACCGTTACTTCTGTTACTCCTGGTACTGATCGAGTTAATTCCGTAGATCATGGAAGAACTGAAGGAAAATTAGTTAAGTTTGGATTCACTGGTGGAGGTATAACAGCACTCACTCGATACTACGTCAGGAATCCGACAGCGGATGATTTCCAAATTTCTCTTACACGTAGCGGATCAATTATCGATCTCACTTCAGACCAAACAGGAGAGATGTTGACTCACGTTGGTTGGGGATTTGGCAATGGCTCGACTACAATTAATGTTCCAGATCGAAGAGGTATAATCTCCAGAGGAGCAGGAGTTCATGGTTCGCGGGCGAAAGCTGCTGGAGGGAATTACGACGGTGGAGCTCCCGGCCATGATGGTCAAGATATGAGCCATGCACATTTACATGAGACATTGGTGACAACCTCGGGCGGCCTAACGGGTTACGAAGCGATAGGCACCGCAGGTAATACCGCAACCAACAATACCCAAAACATCATCGGTGTCTCAAAATCCGATGGAGCTAACGGAACTCCACGAATGGGAAACGAAACTACAGGAGCATGGACTGCTGATATACTTAAAACGAGGATATTCTAATGAATTACATTATAGAAAAATCAACCAACATAGTTCTATTCTACAATAGCTCTAAAAAGCAATTATCTGGCAATGATGCTTGGGCTTTATTTAATTCCGATTTACATCAAGTGGTTTTCTCACTTGATTACAATCCTCCAGTGGGTGAAGTGTTTAAGGCTCCAATTTCTAATGGAGTCGCACAGGAATTTACTAAGAAAACAGTTTATTCAAAAGGAAACCATTTAGGATATAGAGAACTACTTTCATGGGAAGATTTAATTGATGAAACTAATGAAACAACTGACATACCTTTAGCAGACGAACCATATCAAAAACATGTACAAGGTCAAGGTTGGCAAGTTGATCTCGTAAAGAAGAAAGAATCTCTGAGCGCGAAAGCAAATCAAATTTGTTCTCATAAGATCGTCAGTGGATTCACCTCCAATGCACTAGGATCGATTCACTCTTATGACTCGGATAGAGATGATCAACTAAATTTAATCGGATCGGTGTCTCAAGGAACTGATGTTTATTACATGTGCAAAAACTCAGACGATGTTGCTGAATATCGACCTCATACAGCCGAGCAGATCAAACAAGTTCTTGCTGACGGAGCTCAGAGAAAATTGTTTTTACTTCAAAGAGCGAATACTCTAAAAACTTCGATCGCTAATGCAACTACCAACACGCAATTAAAGGCTATCAATATCAATGGAGGATGGGAATAATAGTAAAGTTACAAAAATGAGATATTCGCAAATTATGTGCGTTTATCGAATTTTTGTGGCGCGCGCGAATAGCTAATATAGTTGATATATGTATCCATGGCTAAATTATGGAAAAAAAGCTAAAGAATAAGGTAACTTTTTTAAGGTTTATTTTAATATGGCACAAGTTAAATTTTTTCACCAAAATAACCCATCTT
>Ga0210043_1001411_pt1 | contig 19988 bp, 18 predicted proteins | sample CryGeymet201501t_FD_183990 | JGI IMG/M metagenome (GOLD analysis project Ga0210043, IMG submission 183990) | Groundwater microbial communities from Crystal Geyser aquifers in Utah, USA - Crystal Geyser metaG 2015-01t (SPAdes) (version 2) | ecosystem: Environmental > Aquatic > Deep subsurface >... | reverse complement strand
TGAAGGGCTCGTCGATAAATTTTAAGTCCGTGCTCGTCGGTGCCGGTATTGAAAAACACTTCATCGCCCCGAAGACGGCGCCAGCGCGCAATCGCGTCGGCCTGAACCAATTCCAAAGCAAACCCGATATGGGGTTCGGCGTTGACGTACGGTAAGGTGGTGGTGAGATAAAAAGTCTTAGGCATTTTGACGTTTGCGCTTCTCGATGTCGCTGACAAACTCCATCAACAGGGTGGCCAAAGGCACCGACAAAACCACCCCCAGGAAGCCGGCCAATTCGTAACCGATAATCAAGGAGATGATGACAACCAGCGGATTAACGCCGATAATCTTCTTAACCACCAACGGGTAGAGCAAGTGATTCTCGAACTGGTGGATAATTAAGTAAAAACCAATCATAATCAGCGCTAGCGTCAAACTGTCGTTGAGGCCCATAATCACTGCCGGCACCGAAGACAAAACCGGACCGAAAATCGGAATAATCTCAAAGATGGAGGCAATGATCGAAAGTGTCAGCGCGTACTTGACCTCAAACAAGGTCAATCCGAGAAAAACCAGCGGACCGATGATCAAAGAAAGCAAAATTTGTCCTTGCATCCAACGACCAATCTTAATCTCGGTGCGACGCCACAAATCAAGAATGTATTCCTCGTGCCGATTGGGAATGACAATGCTTAAGAAATTCTCAACGCCGTTTTTCTGGACAGCCAAATAGAAAGAAATGACCACAATCAAGATAAAATCAAACAAGCCGGCTAGCAACAACCGCGACAAATCGAAAACGTTGTCGGGTAAAGACAGGCCCAAAAAACCGCGATTGATGACCTCCTGAACCGAAAATTCGGTCGAAAAGTTGCCCGAGATTGAAATAACGGTTTGCCAAGAAGGGTTGCTGTTGATCAGAGAATTCAACTGTGCCGGAATCTCAAAGGCAATCTCCGACAAATCGGAAAAAAGCGGCGGCAAGAAAAAGACCAGGGTTCCGCCGATAATGACAAAGGCCAGAATATAAACCGCCAAGACCGAAAGCAGGCGCGGAATCTTGAATCGCCCAAACCAATTGGCGGCCGGATCAACCGCCGAAGCAATTACCACCGCCGTCAAAAGAACCAACAGCAAATGGCGCAAAAAATAGACCGCGATCAACAAAGCGACGATGGCGGCTATCTTGATGATCGTGCCGACTTCGACAAAAAATTTGATCGGCCGGGCTTCTTCCATACCCGCATTATAGCGAACTTAGGTTCGCTCGTAAATCAAGTTTGAAGAGAGCTTCCGGCCCAACCAGCGCCAAAGTGGCGCGATTGGCGACAAAAATCTTTTCCGCCAAACGTTTGATTGAAGCCGCGTCCACGGCTCTGATTTTTTCGGCGTAAGCGAGCGGATCAAGAACCGGCCGTCCCAAGATCACTTGTTCGCCGTAAAAAAAAGACTGATCGGAGGGTGTTTCCAAACCAAGAAAGAGATTGCCAATAAAGCCATCCTTGACCTTGTTTAATTCTTCGGCCGGAATTGCCTCATTTTTGAGCCGACGCAATTCAGCCACCAGAACCGAGAGAACCTCTTGGGTTCGCCCGGCATCAACTCCGGCGTAAACAGTCAAGAAGCCATGATCCACGTGGGAGTTCTGATTGGCCCCGACATAATAAGCGGCCCCCAATTCTTCCCGCACCCGTTGGAAGAGCCGCGAACTCATTCCGCCACCTAAAACCGCGGCCAAAATATTGAGACCGTCAAGTTCATCGTCGTCGAAGAGCGTGGCGGATTGAAACCCCAACACCAAGTGCGTTTGTTTGATCGGTCGCGAGACCAAAGATAAATTCGGTCCAACTTGAGAACCGATCAATTTCGGCCAAGGATGCGGCGACCCGCCATTGAAGGCGAAAAACTTTCCGCGCAACAATTCCGTCAATTTATCTTCATCGAAATTTCCCACGACTGCAATCGTCGTGGCCGAAGCCAGATAATGTTTTTTTCGATAACCGGCCAAATCGTCCCGACTAAAAGCGCTAACCGTCCCGGGCACGCCCAAGACCGGCCGGCCGGCGGGGTGATCGCCGTAAGCGGCCGTGGCGTAAACATCCCAAACCAAACTGGCTGGTTTATCTTCATACATCTTAATTTCCTCCAACACCACCCCCTTCTCTTTATCAATTTCTTCGGTCGGATAAAGCGGGTTGAGGTAAAGATCGGCCAAAAGCGAGGCCGCCTCTTCCGCTTTGTCGGGAACGACAGTGACATAATAACCGGTGAAATCATAACCGGTAAAAGCGTTGTAATTGGCGCCCAAAGCGTCGAAACGACTAGTCAAAGCAAAGGAACTTGGGCAGGCCTTCGTCCCCTTGAAGGCCATGTGTTCCAAAAAATGGGAAAGTCCGGAAGAAGATTTCTCTTCGTTCTTAGCGCCGGCATCCACCAAAAACAAGATCGAAGCGGACAAGGCTTCAGTTTGAGGCACCGTGGTGAGTTTGACTCCGTTTTCGAACTTGGTTTGGCGATAACTCATCGTCGCCAACTCTACCACAATTTAGACCTTAACGGAAGAGTGGCCAAATTAAGACATATTTTAAAATTACGGTCAAAGATGATCGGGAAAATGAGCCCGACCCAATTAGCCTCCTACCAGAATTATTTTAACCTAAAAATAGCCCGACTCCGACGAATCGGAACAGGGCTATTTATCCGCCTTTGGCGGAAGGACTAAGTTTCTAAGGACCACAGTCCAAAGCGACTTAGTGTTGAGAACTACTTGCGGACACCAGCGAACCACCAGTGGCCGCGCCAGCCGAAGCCATCGCGATTGACACTCACCCTGCGTCCGTCGCTCCAGCGGTCAAACATGGCGAAGCACCAGTTGTCTTTGGCATCTTTCCAATGAGTGCCATGAGGCTTCTCATCAGCGAAGGCGGGATCGGCTTCGTTGATAGCGGAAAGAGAGATCGGGTCGCAAGGCTTCAAGCCACGCCATTCGAACTCCTGTTCGAGCTCATCATCGGAAAGGTAACCGCTTCGTTCGGAGAGGTCGGGTTTGAAGAACACAACCTCTCCTTCATCGCTCTGGCAATTTTCATCGCCTCTCGGCATCGCGTCCACGACCTCGCCGTTCGTGTACTGCACGCGGCCGGTGGCTTTGAGCGCCTCTTGCGGAGAGCGGCTCCTATCCACGTTGACTTGGCGGGTGATGAAGTTCGAAACCATTTCGACACGCCGGCGAAAAATCGAAAACTGTTCGCCGGCAAGTTCAGATTGACCGAGAACCATTTGCACGGCTTCGGCGCTGAACTCTCCAGAGTGCTTCTCCAAGAGAGCGCGGTAGAGCGCGATTGCTTTATCGACTTGACCGGCGGTAGTCATCTTCGATAGGGTCATGATCTTTGTCAAGGCGTCATCCTTTCGTGGACAAGTTCCTCGGGAACTGGTCCGGTAGTAGCCCAATAACGTCAAACAACTCTCTATTGTTTAGTATAGCATATCTGGGGATATTGTCAAGATGACAAAAAAAGGCGAGACTTAAAAAATCCTCTCCCTTGTTACAACTTATGACGACAGAAAACACCCCTAATGACTAATCGTCCCGATCAAAAGGGAAATAAAGAACTCTTTCTGACATTAAATATCCGACAATAAATGCCGTCAATAGACCGCAGACTAAAATTTTGAGCTGAAAAAAGTAGACAGTTCGGCCAGGTTAATCCGTTCTTGGGCGCCGGTATCGCGATCGCGCACGGTGACGGTGTCGTCGGTCAGAGTCTCAAAATCAATCGTCACGCAATAAGGCGTGCCGATCTCGTCTTGCCGGCGGTAACGTTTGCCAATGTTGCCATTATCATCGAAAACCGCAAAAACAAACTCTCGTTTGAGCGCCTGATAAACTGTTTGTGCTTTCGCCACCAAGTCAGGTTTGTTTTTTAACAACGGGAAGACCGCCAGTCGCACCGGCGCCAACTGAGGCGGAAATTTAAGCACCACTCGCGATTCGCCGCCCAACTCATCTTCCGTGTAGGCTTTGCACAACACGGCCAAAAGGTGACGGCCCAAACCAAACGTCGGTTCCAGGACATGGGGCACCAATTTTTCATTCGAATAAGGGTCGGTATAAGCGAGATCAGCGCCACTCTCTCGAAGATGATTCTTCAGATCGAAATCGGTGCGATAAGCCAGACCGCCAATCTCGTCAAACTTATGCGGATATTTAAAATGAAAATCAACGGTTCGTTTGGAATAATGAGCTCGTTCTCCGTCCGGAATTTCCACCTCTTTTATGTCAGTGGCCGCAAAACCCAACAATCGGAACCACTCTCGAGTCTGTTCGAGCCAGTAATCGAACTGCGTCTTCCAGTCGGATTCACGAATAAAATATTCAAATTCCATAATCTCCAGTTCGCGCACGCGAAAAATAAAATCGCGCGGCGCAATTTCATTGCGGAAATTTCGACCGATCTGCGCCAAACCAAAAGGTAATTTCGGATGAAAAGAATCGATAACGTTTTTGAAATTGACAAACATTCCTTGAGCCGTTTCCGGTCGCAAGTAAACCGGCAGATCTGAACCGTCAACCGAGCCAACCGTCGTCTTAAACATCATATTGAATTGCTTCGGTAACGAGAGCGGATTGCCTTCCGGACTTTTCAATTTATGTTTGGTGATCAGCTCCCCCATCTCGCCCAAAGTGAGACCAGACGGATCAAGACCCGCTTCTTCAAGAAGATGGTCGGCACGATAACGGCGTTTGGTTTTTTGATCTTCCACCAATGGATCATTGAAACCGGCCACGTGGCCACTCGCCTCCCAGACCCGCGGATTCATTAAGATTGCCGAATCAAGACCATACATATCATCTCGCACCTCGACAAAATGATGCCACCAGAGTCGCTCGATATTTTTTTTCAAAGTCACTCCCAAGGGCCCGTAATCCCAAGTTCCGGCCAGCCCACCATATATTTCCGAACCGGGATAAACAAAACCCCGGCGTTTGGCCAGCGAAATAATTTTTTCCATCGTGTTGTTTTTAGATATCTCTTTCATTTTATCTGTTATTCCACCACCTCGCTCTGACCAAAACTAAAACCCGGATCGGTGGCAAGATTGGTGGTCACCGCCGGACGAGTCAAATTGATTTTTTGGCCGGTAACCGTATCAACCCCTTCGAAAACAAGCGGACCGGTTAAATTGACGGCCTGGCCCACCTGACTCAAGCTGGGCACCAGCGCCACCTGAAAAGAAACTTGGCGCCCCGAACCGGTGGCTGGCGACACGGCGCCCAAAGCCCAAACCACCTCTTGGTCAGTGTTATGGTAAATGACTTTCTCGTCAAGAGGCGAGACCACTGAAAGCCATTTAACATAGGGGGGCAAGACGGTTCGCACGGTTGCCCCGTTAACCGGATTGAGGGAGTTGGCAACCGACCAAGTGATCGTATAAGTCGTTTCCTCCCCCACTTCGGGAGGCAACGGCCCAGTATTGCTGAAAGGTCCGACCGTATGTTCGCCCTTAGCCGCCAACTCAACCTCGGTGCCCACCTTTACCAGTTGCTCGGCCTCGGTAAAAATTTCTTCCCCCGCATCCTCCGCCGTAATTCTCACCCCCTCCAAAACCAAACGCAAGCGAATATCGGTTGAAGTGTTATCGGACCATGAACCCGCCGGCAAAACCGAAAAATTAAACCCCGTTCGGCCTGTCGCCTCGGGATTAAGCAAGCCCAATTCGGGCAACAGATTCTTATCCCAATAAATGGAATTGGTTAGCGAATCATAGAATCCGGCCGAGGCCTTGACTGAACGTTTATCAATCACCGCGCCGTCCAGGTAGAGTCGCAAAGTCGCGTTGATCACCCGATCAGACAGATTGTTCCGCCAATTTATCCAACCGGAGAGATTGCCGGCGGCAGCCACCGTCGTGACCCCGCCCAAGTCGATAACGGCACTGACAAAATCTCGTTTCAAGCTGACCGTTTTAAACAAGTTGCCATATTCAACGTCGATTGATCGACCGGACTCCGCCCGATCCAGGCCGGCGCTAACTTTGAAAGATTTGAACTCTTCGCTCTGGCCGGACAAGACTCCGGTCAAATTGATTTCCCTTGTCGACCCGGGCGAGAGATCACCCAAGAACCAAGCGTTGTCGTCTCGGATCGGCGCCGGGTCGGAGGATCGCCAAAGGAAACCCTCGGGATATTCAATCCGAACCGTCACCTGACGCAACAGAGTCTGCGCGTTGGAAACCACCTTGAGGTTGGCCGTAAAAGATTTCCCGGCATTAATTTGACCCGGCACCTGAAGCGACAATTCAAGCGGCGAGGAACCGATCTCAACCACGTAAGACACCTCTTTGGTAAAAACCGCGTTGGAATCCGGGATTTGATACTCCAAAACCACGTTAATGGTTTGTTTGCTGTTTTGAGCGCCGAAGACAATCGCCCGACTGACCACCGTGGCCGTTTGTCCAATCCGCAAGTCTGGCAAGTTTTCTCTCCATAAAGTCAGTTCCCGCCCCGAAGCTAGGGAGTCGGTGGTGCCGGGCGGATAAGTAACCGCCAAACTGACATCGCGCAACATCACCTTGTTGCGATTACGCGTCGATATCTCCAGTGTCAGTTCATCGCCAGAGCGAAGCAGGGTTGGTCCCGTAATCGATAAATCAATATTATCGCTCGAAACCAAACTGGAGCTGAAAAACAAAACATAAACCGTGACGGCGGCCGTGGCTAAGAAAAAAGTCAGCGACCAGAGAAAGATTCTGACCAACCAATTTCGGCCGGGTTTTGCCGGCGCGGCCTTGGGAGCAGCTTCGAGTTCCGACCAGTCGCGAGCAACGGTTTTAGCCGGATCGCCCGCGCGTGACAAACGCGTCGAACGCAACCCTGATTCCGATCTACCGGAGCGATTGAGATTTTTGGCAAAACGTTCCAAACTGCCTTCTTCGCTGTTTGCTTCTCGCGGTTTCATCTTAAAATAATAACATAAATCGGCTCGGGCTCACAGTCCGCTGGCCGCCAAAGAATCGTTGATGATCGAAATCAAATTGGAGCGATCAGCTTCAATTTTATCAACTAAAGCCCGGTTAAAATCAGGGGTCGCTAAAATGAGGGCGGTCCGGTCGGAAGCCGCCAAATAGCCCAATTCCGACAACAATCTCACCAAACAGAAAATCTCGGCCACCGCCAACGATCCCCGACCGGGCCCCAACCAATCCCAAGCCAAACACAAATCGTCGAAAATCCGATGACCGGCCTCTTCCCCTTGGAGCAATCGCGACAAAACCAAACCCATTCGACGATTAAAATTGATTTGCGCCCGATTGGCCGTGGCGCCAATCGTTTTGGCGCCGACCAAACGCCAATATTCGCGTCCCCGAATCAAAACCAGCTCGATCAGGAACCCGTTCAGTTGATAACGAAATTTGGACTTCTCCTGTCTGACTCCTTGGGCCGCCACGCGCACCAAACCGAAATCCGGAGTCAAAATTTGATAAAAACGATTGGCTTCGCCGAAATTGCGCCAACCCAAGACCAGACCGCGAGTTTCGTAATGACGATAAGCCATAGGCTATGATTTGGCAATCTTGACCCGAAACGTCAGATTATTGGCCTTGAGTTCCACGCCAGCGGCGAGTTCGGGCAAAAGATTGAGGCTTCGACTATTCGTCCCCAACTTGATCTCCGTCTCAAAACGACGCAAAATTTCCAAATTGGAAGAATCGGAAGCCACCGACAAATCCACCGGTTCGACTTGATTGAGATTTTGCCGTTTGCGTTCTTCTTGAATCAATCTGATCAGTTCGCGACTGAGGCCCTCGTCGCGCAAATCGGCCGTAATGACCGGATCGAGCCAGACCTCTTCCGCCAGAGACGCTTCCAGATTAAGCTTCTTGACATTAAGTTCCTCGAGAATCAATTGATGATATTCGACAGCGGCAAAGATTTTCTCGTTTTTGATTTTAACTTCCGCCAGAGGCTGACGCACCTTCACCCCGAGCGTTTGGCGCGCTTCCAAACCAAACGACACCAACTGCCTGACTTCTCTCATCGTTGCCAGAAGACTAAGGTCGGCCGTCACGGGGAAGACCGGCCACGATGACAAATGAACGCTTTCGGGGTCAGAGTCGCCGCGGGTTTGACGATAAATCATCTCGGCCGAGAACGGCGCCAGCGGAGCCAGAAGTTTGGCCACGGTTGACAGCACGAAACGACTGACCGTAAGGGCGGCTTGTTTGTCGGCCCCCTCCTCCTTAAAGCGGTCGCGCGACCGACGCACATACCAAGTGGACCAATCGTCGACAAAATCATCAAGTTCTCTGACGGCTCGATCAATTTCATAATCATTCAGAGCGCGACTAACCCCGGCCTCCGCTTGGGTCAGGCGAGCCAAAATCCAACGATCAAGCAAATGTTTTGGTGACTCCAAGGTCAGTCCTTTGAGCAGCCTCTCAAGGACGGTCCTCGGGTCTTCGTAAGTGCGGTAAAAAGCCAGAGTGTTCATCAGTCGACCGACTAAGCGTCGTTGCCATTCGACCACGCCGGTTTCGGAGAAATTAAGGTTCTCGCCTCGCACAGCCGGCGAACTCATTAGATAAAGCCGTAAGGCATCGGCGCCGTAGCGTTCCACCAAAATCATCGGATCGGGATAATTTTTCAAGCTCTTAGACATCTTCTGTCCGTCTTCGGCCAAAACCAAACCGTTGGTGACAACGTTACGATAAGGACTGCGATCAAACAGCGCCGTCCCCAACACCAACAAGCTATAGAACCAACCTCGGGTCTGATCCAAACCTTCCGCGATAAAATCAGCCGGAAAACCTTTTTCTTGTTTCGGGTCAAAGGTCTGGTCTGTGGCAAAAGGATAATGATTCTGGGCGTAAGGCATCGCCCCCGATTCAAACCAACAATCGAACACTTCGCTCACGCGCCGGAAGCGGCCGCCGCAAGCGCAAGGGAATTCCGCTTCGTCGATATAGGGTCGATGAACATCCAATTCGTAGTGTCGATTATGAGGCAGATAAACAAACGGCAAGGGTCGAATTTCGGCGGGGGAAAATTCGCCACCGGACCGCGGCGCCTTAATCAGATCCTGATCGAGCCAGCGCTTCACCGTGGCTTGCAACATAAACAACGGCAAACCGTGGCTGATGATTAAAATTTTCTTTCCTCGATAGTCACGATCGTAACGATAAACCGCCGAAACCACTCGCCGTCGAACGTCATTGTAGTTCTCGCCACCGGACGGCAAATGCTCGACCAGACGGCGCGCGCGCGGACCGAACGCCTGATTGAAGTCATCCCAGGTTTTGCCGTTAAACTCACCCGGATCAATCTCGCGCAAGTCCGGATCGAAGATAATTTGTTCGCTCGAGAGACCAAGCTCGTCGGCCACAATCGCCGCCGTCTCGCGCGTTCGAACGAAGTCGGACGAAATAATCAAATCAAGACCTTCGGCCTTCAGCTGTTTGGCCGCCGCCTTAACCTTTTCCCGTCCTTGCTTGGTCAGATGGTTCGGCTCAAGCGGGTCGGCGCTGATGCGATCCTCGAGGTTGGCTTCCGCTTCACCGTGACGCATCACCCAATATTGGTTGCCAGAATCGTTCAAGCTCTTGGCTAAATCGTCATAGGAGCCGAACACCTTGATCTGGCGGCAAGCCTCACACCGCCAAACCGGCAAGGGCGCGCCCCAAAATCGCGATCGACTGATCGCCCAATCACGAGCGCCTTCCAGCCACTTGCCGAAACGGCCGTCGCGAACATGCTCCGGCACCCAACCGACAGCTTGATTGAGAACGATCAACCGATCACGGAGAGCCGTCACCTTCACAAACCAAGACGAGGCGGCATAATTCAAAAGCGGTGTTTGGCAACGCCAACAATGGGGATAAGAGTGAACAATTTTTTTCTTGTCGAACAGTCGCTGCTTGGCCACCAAGTGCTTAACGATCTCAATGTCGGCTTGTTGGTGATTGCCTTTCGGTTTGACGGCTTGACCGGCAAAATCGATAATCTCCGGCTTAAAACGACCGTCAATCGAAACATGTTGAACGAAGGGCAAGCCCGCTTCCAACGCCAGACGATAATCGTCTTCGCCGAAGGCCGGCGCCACGTGAACGACCCCCGTGCCCTCGGCAAGGGTAACGAAATCGGCCGGCAACACTTGCCAAACCGGCGTTACGGTTCGATCCAAGATTCGGCCGCGAAAATCTTTCAACTCGGCCTCAAGGTAATAATCGAAAACCGGATGATATTTTTGGCCGGCTAATTTGGCGCCGGAAAAAGTTTCGACCAATTCGAAATCCCGGCCGTCAAGAATGGTCAGGCGGGCCTTGGCTAAAATGAAGTTCTCTTCGGCGATTCTCACTTTAACATAATCAAGGTCGGGATTAACCGCCAAGGCAACGTTGCCCGGCAACGTCCAAGGGGTCGTCGTCCAAGCCAAGAGGAAGGTGCCCGGTTCGTCAACCAATTCAAATTTGACGGTCACCGACAAGTCGGTGATATCTTGATAACCTTGATTGACCTCAAAATTGGACAGCGTCGTCTCGCAACGCGGACAAAGGTGCATCGACTTGAATCCTTCATAGATCAAGTCGCGGTCGTAGAGCTTCTTAAAAATCCACCAGATGGTCTCCGAGTAAGCCGGGTCCATCGTGCGGTAAGCATCCTCCAGGTCAACGAAGCGCCCCAAACGAGGCACAATCTTCTTCCACTCATCAACATAACGCAACACCGCTACCCGAGCGTGTTCGTTGAAGTTTTCCAAACCGTAAGTCTCGATATCCTTCTTGGTTTCCAAGTTCAATTCTTTCTCAATAATGTTTTCCAGCGGCAGACCATGGCAATCCCAGCCCCAACGCCGACGAACTCGGAAGCCTCGCATTGTCCGATAACGAGGAATGACATCTTTAATCGTGCCGGCCAAGAGGTGGCCGTAGTGAGGCGTGCCGGTGGCAAAAGGCGGCCCGTCATAAAAAGCAAAGTCTCCTTGCGGCGCAACTTGCTCCAGAGTTTTCTGGAAAATGTGATTGGTTTGCCAAAACTCAAGAATGGCCTCTTCTCGTTTGGCGATATCTGATTTATTTTCTTTTCCTTCCGGTTCGACCGAGGGGTTGACCTGTTTATTCATCTATTCAATTTAACGCAAAATTACATTTTTTCCAAGACGGGAATCGCCAATAAACGTAAACCGTTATCAAGAACGACGGCCGTCGCCTCGGTGAGGGCCAGATAATAAGCCTCGTTGTCGGCGCCAATGATTTTGGTTTCGACGTAGAAACGATTGAACCCGCCGGCGACGGTAAGCAAATAAGACACTATTTGTTGCGGCGCCAATTCGCGATAAGCGCTTTCCACCACCTCCGGCAAACGCGTCAACAAACGCAACAAGTCGGTCTCGGTTTGGGTCAACTCGTCATGAAGGAGAGCTGCCGCGTAACGATGGTCAGGGCCGGCCTTCTTCAACACCGAACGAGCTCGGGCGTAAGTGTATTGCAAGTACGGTCCGGAGTCGCCCTCAAACGATAATGACTTTTCGAAATCAAAGACAATATCCTTGCCCGGAGTTTGTTTGAGAATCGAATATTTGATTGCGCCGATAGCCACTCCGGTGGCAATCTCCGCCTTGACCTCCTCGGTCAAGTCGCGGTCGGCAAGTTTAACCAAGACTTTCCGCTCCGCTTCGGCAAGCAACGACTCAGCCGGAATCACTTGTCCCGTCCGCGAAGACATCTTGCCGCTAGGCAGGCGCAAGAAACCGTGGGGCAAATGACGCGTCTTCCGCGCCGCCTCCGGCAAAATTTGCTCCAACGCTTTATGGACCACTTTGAAGTAGTCGGTTTGCTCGTTACTGGTAATCGTCAATGATAAATCGGCCGGATAAAAATCCTCCTTCAATTTGGCCAACCCCAGATCCTTGGCCTCGTACGTGGTAACCCCCGCCGAGTTGATAAACACTCTGGTGTGGAGAGATGGATCATAATCGGCCCCCGGAAAGATAATCGCGCCGTCACTCTTCCGGAAGACACCTTGAGTCAGTCCGAGTTCCACCAACTTCTGACCAATCGTCCAAGCTTCGCTCTCAAAAAAATAATGATCAAACTTGGTTCCGAGTCTGGCGTAAATCAACTCAAAATAATCCAAACTCCAGCGCCGACCCAGATCGTACAGGTGATTCAATTTGGGATCGTTGCGCTTATAAAGTTTTTTATTGATGATAATAATCCCCTCTTTGGCTTCCGGGGTGCCAGTCTCGTATTCGGCGGCGCCCAACGCGTAAGCTTGACCCAAAAATTTTACCTTCTCCGAGAGCGGAGCGCTGTCTGCCGGCCAAGCGTCTTCTCTTTTGAAAATTCCCCACAACGCTTTAGCCACGTGCAAACCAATATCGCCCGAATAACAAACCCGCTTGGTTTCGGCGCCATTGGCTTCAATCAGGCGCGAAATCGCCTCGCCGATACTATTGCTCATCAAATGGCCGATATGAAATTCCTTGAAGGGATTGGGATCGGTATACTCAATCAACACTTTCTTTCCGGTCAAAACTTTGGTCCGACCGAACGCTTCGCCGCCGACCAGAATCTCCTTCAAACTTTCGGTTAAAAATCCGGTTGCCAGCCGAAAATTGACGAACCCCGGACCGGCCACGGTCACTTCGGCGACCCGGTCATCTTTCAACTCCAACAATTTTGCCCGCAACAACTCGGCCAAATCAAGCGGTTGGCGATTAAGCCTCCTGGCGAGACCCATCGCGACATTAGTAGAGTAATCGCCCCAAGCCAAAGCCGGTCGGGACAACTCAATTTCCCCTTCTTCCGCGTCCAGATCTAATTCTGCCAGAGCCTGTTTGATTAAACCGGTCAAATAATCTTCCAACATAAGACGTTGTCATCTTAGCATTCTTGACCAAAACTTAAAATAGACGCTAAAAAGGATGGAATTGTAATCTTCCATCCTTTCTCTGTCGCGAGAGAATTACATCTCGACCAAATAATCTTGATCATAACCTAAATCCTTCTTGCTCCCGGTCAACACCAGAAACTTCAACGACCAAGTTAAGGGCGGATGGGCAAAATTTGGATTACCCGGCCAAAGATACCCGCATGATTGACACATCGTGTCGGACTCTCCGACCGTACTGTCGCAATGAAAACATTTAGCCATGGTGCCCCCCTTTCAAGAGTTTTTTACTTCAACCAAAGAACATCGCCAATTAAATTTTATCAAGCTCTCAAGGCGCGGTCAATTCTTTCCGCCAGTTTGACCATCTCTTTTTCCTTCCCGCCGCGAGTGGTTTCGGCGGCCGTCCCCAAACGAATTCCAGACGGGTCGGTGGGACGACGCGAATCAAAAGGAATCGTATTTTTGTTGACGATAATGCCTACTCGCTCCAAGCGATCGCTCGCTTCCCCGCCGGAGAGACCTCGGCCCTCTTGCCAAGTGTCAACTAAAATCAAGTGGGTATCGGTGCCACCCGAGACCAACCGCCAACCTCGCCGCTTCAATTCGCCGGCCAAAGCCTTGGCGTTTTTCACGATTTGCTTGGCGTAAGTTCTAAACGCCGGAGTTTTGGCTTCCGCCAAAGCCACGGCAATCGCCGCAATCTGATTTTCGTGCGGCCCGCCCTGCAAACCAGGAAAAACCGCTTTATCGATTTTGGCGCTTAATTCCGCTCGCGAGAAAATCAGCGCTCCGCGAGGTCCGCGCAAAGTCTTATGGGTTGTAGTTGTCACCACGTCGGCGTTGGAAAACGGTGACGGATAAACACCGCCAGCCACCAAACCGGCCAAATGAGACAGATCCACCATTAATCGTGCTCCGGCGGCATCGGCAATGGCGCGAAATTTTTGCCAATCAATTTTTCGGGGATAAGCCGTAAACCCCGCCACAATTAAGGCCGGTTTTTCCTTCAGGGCCAATTTCTTCAATTCGTCATAATTCAACCGTTCGGTCTGTTCGTCCACCCCATAAGAAATTTGTTGCCAGAACTTGCCACTGGCCGAAACCTTATGACCATGAGTCAGGTGACCACCATGAGCCAGCGTCATCCCCATAATTTTGCCTCCGAAAGGCACTAAGGCTAAGTAAACCGCCAAGTTGGCCGGGGACCCGGAGAGCGGTTGAACGTTAACCCGCCATTTAGCCCGCTCAACCGGCCGTGGCAAAAAAAGTTCTAGCGCCCGCTTTTGACACAAGACTTCCACTTGATCAATAATTTCATTGCCACCATAGTAACGCGCCCCGGGATAACCTTCGGCGTATTTGTTGGTTAAGACCGAGCCCAAAGCGGCGGTCACGTCTTTAGACACATAATTTTCCGAGGCAATTAAATTAACGACCCGTTTTTGGCGTTTGGTCTCTTGTTTGATTAAATTATTTATTTCTTTATCTACCATCGCTCAAGCTTCATTAAACTAAAGAACGAGCCGAGACACAAGCCAAAGAAGTTGACTGATATATTTTTCGTGCTACTGTCATAGCGGTGATGTTCTTAAAATCAACAAGAAAATCGGAAAGGAGGCTCTATGATTTCAATCGTCGTGGCCACCAGCCTTAATTGGGTCATTGGTCACCAAGGGAAAACCCCCTGGCGTCTACCCAGTGACATCAAAAGATTTAAAGAATTAACCACGGGCGGCACTGTCATTATGGGTCGTAAGACCTACGAATCTCTGCCGCCGAGATTCCGGCCCCTCCCCGATCGTCTCAATATTGTTTTGACGCGATCTACGCTCTGGCAACCAGACAATGACGAGGTTGTCGCCTGCGCCAGTTGGGATGAAGCCAAACATCTCGTTGATGGTGACGAAAAAGTCTTTGTTATGGGCGGCGTGGAAATCTACGCTCTCGCGCTGGCCGACCCCGAAGTGAAGAAAATTCACTTAACCGTCGTGATGGTCGAGTGCCAAGGAGATACTTTCTTACTCCCGATCGACCGTCGGCTCTGGTCATTGGAATATAGCGAACCACCCCAAAAAAGCGCCGGGGACGAATATCTCTCCCGTTACGAGGTTCGCTATCGTTAATTGTTAAACCGTCTCCCTGCTTCGGGGAGCCGGTTTTTTTGTCTCCGTTGACTTGATCACCAGGTAATTGCTAGGATCAAGACAGATTCAGTTCAACAATCGTCCTAAAGACGAAGGAGGACCACTTGATGCTTGAAAAAAAATCTGCCACCAGGCGTTATCCGGACGCCCAATATCAGAACTTGTTACGTTTGATATTAGAGGGAGGAGAAAGACAAGAAGCCAACAATCAAAAAGTGCCTTGCCTCTCCTACTTCAAACCACCAGATCTCATCTATGATCTGACCAACGGCGCTCCCTTGATCACCGAACGCGCCATTAATTTTTGGCGCAAAGCGGTGGGAGAAATTTTCGCCATGATCAACGGTGCTCGCACCGCGACAGAATTCCGGGCGTTTGGTTGCGACTGGTGGGATCAATGGGCCACTAAAGAAATTTGCGATCACCTTAACCTACCTGAAGGTGATCTCGGTGAAGGTTCGTACGGAGTGGCCTTCCACAACTTCCCCACTCCGGGTCTGCCCCATGGCTTCAATCAATTTGAGGCTCTGGTGAGAGGTTTGAAGTCTCAACCTTGGTCCCGAACCAACATCGTTAGCCCTTGGATTCCCTATTACGCTTCAGAATGGGGCAAGCGACAAGTCTTCGTCGCGCCGTGTCACGGTTGGATCACCTGCTACGTCGCGAACGGCCGCTTAGATCTATGTATGGATCAAAGATCTTGCGACGTGCCGATCGGCTTGCCGGCCAACTTGATTCAGTATGCGGCCCTGCTTTTAGCTCTGGCGCAAGTAACCGGTTTAAAACCTGGCCGCTACATCCACACGATCAAGAATGCTCATATCTATGACAACCAGCGCCCAGCCGTGGAAGAGATGATTAGACGTAAGCCCCATTGTTTACCGACGCTCACGATCAAGAACAGTGAGCTCAATAATTTGTTCCACTTTCGTCCCGACGATTTCGAGTTACATGATTACGAGCCTCATCCGGCGATTAAGAATATTCCGGTGGCTCTGTAAAGCAAAAAGGATTCCGTTCAAGCCGTCCGCCCCTGGGACGGCTTTTGTTTTTTAAAAAAAATGTTAGCATATTTTTATGGTCAAAGAAAAAAAGCTGCAAGATTTCCATCACGTCCGCCGCGCCGATCAATTACGTAAAATGAAAGAGATTGAAAAACGCGGTATTTGTCATCTGTGCCCGAAATATTTGAAAACTTATCATGACGCCGCGATTGAACGAGAAGGTAAATACTGGGCGGTGACCAAAAACGACTATCCATACGCCGGCACCGCCTTGCATTACATGATCATTCATCGCCGACACATTGAGCATATTTCGAAGATCTCCGGCCAGGCTTGGGCTGAGCTGGCAGACCATTTTAAATGGTTAAAACGAACATCTAAGCTTCCGGGCGGCGGCTTTTTCATGCGCTTTGGCGATTCGGCTTACACCGGAGCGACCGCGCTCCACCTCCACGCTCATGTCATTCTCGGCGACAGGAGAAAAAACAAAGGGACGCAAAAGATTCTCAATGTTCCGCTCGGTTACGAACAAGCAAAATAAAACCGCAACTCAGAAGAGCCGCAGTTTATCACTACAAAAAAATACTCAGACTACTAAGGGAGCAGTTTAACGATCTCGACTCCCGCTCCATTCAGGATCTCGTTAGCATCGCAGACGGAGTAACCAGTCTCATAGATGACGCGCTTGACCCCGGCTTGCACCAGCAAGCGAGCGCACATCGGGCATGGGAAGGTAGTGGTGTAGAAATCTGCTCCGGCTAAGGCAATCCCTTTCGCGGCCGCTTTAGCCACCACCATCGCCTCGGCGTGGATAGGACCACAAATCTCTACCCGCTCGCCGAATCCGAAACAGCCCCGGATGTCACCATCGATGTCGGCCGAATAATCAGTCGGCTTCAAACGATTAACACCCATCAATGGCACTTGACCGTCGAATATCGCCATGGCGCCAACTTGGCGCCACCAATCGGAAGACAACTGAGCTTCTACTCGACAGCGGTCCATAATCTCGCGAGACAATTGATCTCGGAGTACCATTCGATCAACCGAAGGATCTTCTTCACTGGTAGTATTGATTTTGTCCCAGCGAATAAAAACCCTGCGGTATTCGAGTCGGCAATCGGCCAAATATTTGCAGGCGAATTGGATCATCACCTCATCATGAGGCAGGATGAAAGTAACCTCCTCTTTCTGGAGTTGCTTCAGCCAGTCGCGGTTTAACACTTCTGACAGACAACCAAGACTTCGCAACATCTTCGTCGCCTGATCGGGCTTAACCGCCCGTAGATCATGTTTGAGCTGGGGAAATTCCGCAATGAATGATTCATCCAACACATACAACGGTAACATCCCAGACTGTTTGACCCACTGAATGATCCCCGCGTGAACGACTGGTACGTAAGACAGCAACACCATTGACTTGGTTTTAGTCATGATTGAATTCCTCCTTCAATTGAGCTTCAGGTGATCTGGCCGCTTCAAGCATTCGATCAAGCAAGTCCCGAACCGCAATCAATTTTTCGACTCCCCCGGCCATCATCATCTGTCGTACGCGTTCCGTCGTCGAGACATTGGCTTGGGCGGGCAAAATTTCGATCCTGCCACAATACTCTCGCACCAACGACAAGTATTCCTCCTTGGAATCTTGCGAGGTTTCTGAAACCACAAAGACATCGGGGCGCATGACCCGAATAAACTCAATCGGATCTTCCCCTTGAACAAGTTGATAGATCAGATCCACGGGCCGAGACCACGCCAACATCTCCAGCCTCTCGTCCATAGGCACGATTGGCCGCAGGATATTATCCGGCTTGCGTTGACGAACCACTTCGTCAGTATCGACCTCGACGATACTGATATGTCCCGTAGCTCGAGTCATCCCGAGGTATCGACAATGGCTAACATGAAGTAGATCCCAGACGCCCGTCGTTGAAGCGATCAAGAAACCGGAGGCTCGCAAATACTTGGCCACTTCAGCCAACTCTTCGAGATTATTGATGACCCGATCACCCCATTCGACGTCCTCCTTGCGGAGAATCTTACCTAATTGCACTAGAGTCATAACCTTATCCTTTCGTTTTAGTCTGTGTCAAAACAACAAAACCTGCGCCATTTCTAGCACAGGTCGGGAAAAAACAAAAGTCGAACTAGCTTGTAGTGAGCTTGTCGAACTATTTGACCTCCAAACCCATCGAGCGGGCGGTGCCGGTAATCATTCGGTCGGCAGCCGCCAAATCGGTAGTGTTGAGATCGGGCAATTTTTGCTCGGCCACGGCCCGCACTTGAGCGCGGGTCACGACACCGGCCTTGCTGATCAAACTTTTGCTGGAACCTTTTTCGATCCCGGCCGCCTTCAAGAGCAAGTTGGCCGCCGGCGGCGTCTTCAAGATAAAGTCGAAACTGCGATCGGCGTAAACCGAAATCTCCACCGGGATCACATCACCGATCATTTGGGCCGTGGCGGCGTTGAACTTCTGCACGAAGTCGCCAATATTGACCCCGGCCGGCCCCAAAGCCGTACCCACCGGCGGCGCGGGAGTCGCTTTACCAGCCGGAATCTGCAACTTGATTTTCTTTTCTACTTTTTTAGCAGCCATAACTTGGTTAATTTACCTTAAATCTTCTTAATTTGCAAGAAATCGAGCTCGACCGGCGTTTCGCGGCCAAACATCGAGACCAACACTTTAACCTTGCCGCGGGCTTCATCGATTTCGCCCACCTTGCCTTCGAAGTCCTTAAACGGCCCGTCAGCAATAGTGACAAGCTCCCCCTTCACCAAATCAATATTGTGCTTGACCTCGTCGTTATTCATCAACCGGAAGAGTTCCTCCACTTCTTGCTTCTCCAGCGGCACCGGGGTGACGCCCGCGCCGATAAAGCCAGTGACTCGGGGGGTATTGCGCACCACATACCAAGAATCGTCGGTCACAATCATGTCCACCAAAACGTAGCCTTGATAGATTTTTTCTTCCACCGTCACGCGCTTGCCACCCTTGATCCGCACCTTCTTCTCGGTCGGCACCAAGACGTTGAAAATTTTGTCTTCCATCCCGAGCGACTCGATGCGCTGTTTCAGATTGCGGGCCACGGCATTCTCGTAACCCGAGTAGGTATGAATGGCGTACCAGTTGCGCCCTTGTTCCAGTTCTTGTTTGGCCATAAGCGATGATTATTGCAAGACGAAAGTCTTCAAGACAAACTGATAAATCAAATCAAAGAAACCAAGCAGGAGTCCGGTCAAAAGCGAAATCAGCACCACGATAATCGTGAAGTTGATCGTTTGCTGTTTGTTGGGCCAACTGACATGTTTCAGTTCGCTCTTGGTGTCTTTGAAATAGTCGATTAAACTCATATTTTTATAGCATTAAGTGCTCTTAACCGTCGGTTTTTAAAAAAAGCCCCCACGGGCTTACTCTTCTATCTTACCTTTTCCTTACGAAATAGTCAACCCCGCGGGACGTCGTGAATATGTTATGATAAACACAATGACTGACCAGCCCAAGAAATTCGCCGCGTTCGACGTGGACGGCACCATTTTCCGGTCCAGCCTCTTGATCGAGCTGACGGAAGCGATGATTGAGGCCGAACTCTTTCCCGAGACCGCCCGCGCCGAATACCAAGAACCCTACCGCCTCTGGCTCGATCGCCAAGACGGTTACGAGAAATATATCGACGCCGTGGTCCGCGCCTTCAACCATAATATCAAAGGGATCGCTTACGCCGATTTCGCCGAAGTGGTTAAAAAGATTACCGCCCAGCAAAAATATCGCACCTACCGCTACACCCGGCAATTGGTTCAGACCTTGAAACGGAAGGGGTATTTCTTGGTCGCCATTTCTCACTCCCCCAAGGGCGTCTTGGACGGCTTCTGCGCTGAGCTGGGTTTTGACAAAGTTTATGGTCGCCTCCTTGAGCTCGGGCCGGGAGACCGCTTCACCGGCGCGGTGGTTGAAGAACATCTGA
>Ga0210043_1001410_pt1 | contig 19995 bp, 23 predicted proteins | sample CryGeymet201501t_FD_183990 | JGI IMG/M metagenome (GOLD analysis project Ga0210043, IMG submission 183990) | Groundwater microbial communities from Crystal Geyser aquifers in Utah, USA - Crystal Geyser metaG 2015-01t (SPAdes) (version 2) | ecosystem: Environmental > Aquatic > Deep subsurface >... | reverse complement strand
GTGCGGCGGAGGGTGTGGGAGAGGGCGAGGTAAACAATGAAGGAAGCCTAAGCGATTGGCGGCTTAGGGCGGGTTAAGGCATGCATGGGACAGTGAACACGGCGGAAATGGCTCGGCTGTTGGGACTGACACCGGCACGGATCAGCCAGCTCAAGAGCGCCGGGCGTCTCGAAGGCTGCTACAGTGGCGAAAACAGGATGTGCCGATATGATGTCGCAAAGACGGCAGATCGTTTGGGCAAGGTGCTCGACAAGGGGCAGATGATGGGCAACGGGGCGGCGACGAAGGCCGCGTTGGCAAAGATAGCCGCCCCGAACCCTGCGGATACTGCCAGCCGGACTGGCACGGCTTCTGGCCGGTCTTCCGCGCGCGATTCTGACCTGCTGGCGCCGGAGGATCCCGATCGCTACGAGCTGGCGCGGATCCAGAAGGCCGAGGAAGAGGCCCGGCGCCTGCGCCGTCAGAACGCGGCGGAGGAGGGGATTTATATCCTGGCGGTCGAGGTCGAGCGGTCGGTGCAACGTCTTCTGGCGCAGGAGGTGGCGGAGTTCGAATCGGTGATGCGCAGTGCCGCACGCCAAGTGGCCGATGAGCTGGGCGTCGATTTCAAGTCGGTCCGGTCTGTCCTGATCCAGACCTGGCGCACCCATCGCGGCGCGCGGGCGGAGATCCTGGACGCCGCTGCATCGGTCGCAGCCATGACGCCCGACGAACGGGCCGAGGACATCTGAGAGGATGGGATTCCTGTCATCTGCGGAGGCGGTGATCCTGCGCAGCATGGCGGCCTGCATGGTGCCGCCGCCGCCGCCGGACATCACGCGATGGTGCGAAGACAACATCGTGTTCAACGAGCGCAGCCCGTTGCCCGGACCGTTCAGGCGGGACGCGTTCGCGTTTCTGCAAGTCATTCACGAGGTGCTGTCGCCCGAGCATCCGTGCCGGGAGGTGACGATCCGGGGATCGTCGCAGATCGGCAAGACCGCCTCGATCATCCAGCCGACCTTAGCGGCCTGGCACACATCGACATCGCTCGATTCGCTGGTGGTGCATCCGACGATGTCCGCCGCCGCCGACTGGGTGAACACGAAATGGATGCCGATGCGGCGGCAGGCGCCGGATCTGATGCGGATCTTCGGGGCGCAGGGGACGGGCGACAAGAAGGATACGACGTTCAACCAGGAGACGCTGGACCGCAACGGATCGCTGAAGGTGGCCAGCGCCGGATCGCCCGCCGACCTGACCGGGACGTCCCGGCGACTGGTGGTTCTGGACGATCTGTCGAAATACGAGATGACCGAGATGGGCGACCCCGAGGCCCTGGCGGTAAGCCGGGCGTCCGGCTTCGAGGATGCGAAGATCCTGCGCGTGTCCACGGCGATGATCGAGGAGACATGCCGGATCACGCGGGCGTTCCTGCGGGGCGACCAGCGTCATTACCATGTTCCCTGTCCGCATTGCGGCACGTTCGCGCCCCTGACCTGGGAGAATTTCAAGCGCAGTCTCGATCCCGAGGCCCTGGACGCGGCGCATTTCACCTGCGAGGCGTGCCAGAAGCCGATCCTGCACGGCGACAAGCAGCGGATCGTCGCGGCCGGCAAATGGGTAGCCCACAATCCGCGCGGCGATCATCCGTCGTTTCACCTGTGGCGCGCCTATGCGCCGATGCGGGACTGGGCGTCGATCGCGCAAGATTATGCGCTGGTCATGGGATGGTCCCTGATGACTGCGTCCAGCGTGCTGGAAGACGGGTTGAAGGCCAAGGTCGACGCGCAGACCGAGCAGACATTCTACAACGATGTGCTGGGCCTGCCGTATGCGCAGGCCAGCCGGGGGCCGGACTGGACCGCGTTGCGCGACCGGGTCGAGAATGCAGACGCGGCCGAGGCGGATATCCTGCCGATCGGCATCCTGCCTGCAACGGGGTTCCTGCTGACCGCCGGGGTGGATTGCCAGCTGGATCGCACCGAAGTGCATGTTGTGGCGTTCACCGAGAACCTGCAGCGCCACACCGTCGCCTATACCGTGATCCCGCATCACATCGGCGACCAGGAGGCTTGGGATGCGCTGGACGCGCTGCTGAAAAGCAAGTGGCGGACAACACTGGGGCGGCGCGTCGGGCTCGACATGATGGCGATCGACGTGGGCACCTACACGGACGATGTCTGGGGCTTCGGCAAGCGGCATCCGTGGAGCCGGGTGATACTGGTCAAGGGGTCGTCGTCGCAGACCGGGCCGACCATGGTGCCGATGAAGTTCGAGCGGCGGCGTGACGGACAGGCGAAGCGGGCCGCGAAGCGCGCCTTCATGCTCAATGTCAGTCAAATGAAGGCCGACTTCTATGCGCACCTGGCCAAGGAGGATCCGCTTGCGCGCGGCCATGTCGGGTTCGCTGCGGGGCTGGGGGATGAATTCTACCGGCAGATCACGTCTGAGGTGCGGGTCCTGAAGCGGTCGCGCAGCGGCGTGGTGACGAGCCAGTGGGACCTGGTCGAACCGACGCGGCGCAACGAGGGCCTGGATACGATGATCTATGCAGAGGCCGCGGCGCGGCGCAAGGGATGGGCCTCGATGACGCCGGAGGAATGGTCACGCCTGGCCGATGACCGTGGGGCGCCGCCGGATGATGCGCAGATCGACCTGTTCGATGCGTCCGCCACGTCGGTCATGTCCGCCACGTCGGATCGCAGCGGCGCACAGGGCAGTCTGTCGGAGCGGGCCGCGCAGGCGATCCAGCCACCCAAGCGCGGCGCAACAGAAGGGAAGCCTGGCCGCGAGTGGTTGGGCAGAGGCAAGAAGGAATGGTTTTGATGGCCTACACGGAAAGCGAGTTGGCGGCCTTGAAGGCGGCTTATGCGTCGGGCGTGCTGGAAGTCCGTTATGATGGCATCAGCACGCGCTATGACGATGGCCCGGCCCTGTTGGCGCGGATCCGGACCATCGAGGCGGAGATGAGCGCGGCGGCCGGGCGGCGGCGCACCATGGTCGGTTTCGCCAGCTTCACGCGGATCTGAGCATGTCCGGTGCCGTGACTGTCAACTGGACGCCGCTGGATCGGTTGCTGACCTTCGGATCGCCCGCGCGCGCGCGGCGGCGGTATTCGGACAAGGTGGTCTTTGCCACCATGCAGCGGGGATACGAGGCGGCGCGGCGCGGTCGCGGCACGGACGGTTGGCACACACCGGGCACCTCGGCCGATGCGGAGATCGGTGCTGCGGGGGCGCTGTTGCGCAACCGGATGCGGGATCTGGTGCGCAACAACCCGCTGGCGGCGCAGGCGGTGCAGGTGCTGGTCAACAACATCGTCGGGACCGGTATCCGGCCCCGTTCCGCCGGCAAGGTCAAATCGACGAACAAGAAGGTCGATGCCGCCTGGGCGCGGTGGCAGGCCCGGTGCGATGCGCATGGGCACACGGATTTCCACGGTCTGACCGCGCTGGCCGTGCGCGAGATGATCGAGGGGGGCGACTTGTTCGCGTTGCGGCGGTTCACCGGGCCGCGCGGGCGCGGATCGTTGCGGATGCAGGTGGAGCTGCGCGAAGCGGATCATCTGGATGACGCCAAGTTCGAGACACGCGAGGGTGGAGCCCGGATCCGGCAGGGCATCGAGACCGATGCGCAGGGCCGCCGGACAGCGTTCTGGATGTTCCCGGATCATCCGGGGGACCGCGACCCGATTTTCGGCCGTCGCTTCGAATCCATGCGGTTGCCCGCCAATGGCGTCGCGCATCTGTTCGAGCGGCAGCGGACGCAGGCGCGCGGGGTGCCCTGGGGTGTGGCCGCGATGCGCAGTCTGCGCGACATCGACGATTGGCAGCATGCGGAGCTGGTCCGCAAGAAGACCGAGGCCTGCCTTGTGGGCATTTCGGTGCAGGATGACATGGATGGCGTGACTTCGACCGATGGTGCCGCAGCCGGTCTGAACGCGATCACCGATGCGCAAGGCAACCTGATCGAGCAGTTTTCGCCCGGCATGATCGGCTATTCGCGGGGTGCGGGAGATTTCAAGTTCAACCAGCCCAGTTCCGCCGGTGGGGTGGCGGAGTGGTATCGGGTGCAGCAGCATGTCGTGGCGGCCGGGTTCCGGGTTCCCTATGCCTTGATGACCGGCGATCTGAGCCAGACGAATTTCTCGTCCAGCCGGGTCGGTCTGAACGAGTTCCGGCGCATGGTCGAGCTGATGCAGTGGCACGTCGTGATCCCGATGTTCTGCGCGCGGGTCTGGGACTGGTTCATCGAGGCGGCGATCCTGTCGGGTGAATTGCCGGAGGGCGATTACCCGGTCGAGTGGGCACCGCCACGGTTCGAGGCGGTCAACCCGCTGCAGGATGCGCAGGCGGATGTCTGGGAGGTCCGGGCCGGTTTCAGCACGCGATCGCAGATGATCGCGAAGCGGGGCTACGACCCGCAGGATGTTCTGGCGGAATGGGCCGCCGATGCCAAGGCGGCGGATGCCGAGGACCTGATTTTCGACACCGACCCGCGACGCGCGACGCGCGTGGGCGTACACCAGGGCGAGGATGCGCCCGGCAAGACCGAACCCGGAACGGATCGCACACCGGTCGGCGACACCTGAGCAGGAGAAGAACATGCCGAAGGATATGATGGATCTGCCGCTGATCGCGCGGGCCGCCGATGTCGTGGCGACATCGATCGACATGGAGGCCCGCACGGTCGAAGTGGTCTGGACCACGGGATCGCGGGTGCAGCGCGTGCGCTGGGAGGGTTGGGACGATCGCATCGAATACGATGAAGAGCTGGTCGTAGACGATGGGGCGGTGCGGCTTGAGCGCCTGAACGGAGGCGCGCCGTTCCTCAATTCCCATTATGCTTATGACCTGCGGGACGTGATCGGATCCGTGGTCCCGGGCTCCGCCCGCGTCGAGGACGGCAAGGGCTATGCCACGATCCAGCTGACCGATGCGGCCGATGCCGCCTCGATCGTGCAGCGCATCCTGGAGAAGACCGTGCGGCATGTCAGTGTCGGCTACCGGGTGCATGAATATCAGAAGACCGAGAAGGCCGGAGAGCGCGAGTTGTGGCGCGCGGTCGATTGGGAACCGATGGAGATCTCGGCGGTCGCGATGCCCGCCGATCCGGGGGCGCATATCCGGTCGCTGGGAAAACCCGGCGACCTGTTGCAGCCTTGTGTCCTGACCCGGCAGGACATTTCCGCCGCCGACGCGGCCAACCGAAAGGATCCGACAATGCCGGATACTCCCAAAGCTGCTGGCGGCGATCAGGCCGTTCTCGATGGCGGCGCAACCGAAACCCGCGCCGCGCCGACCACTGCGCCGACCACTGCGCCGGTGCCTGCGGCACATCCGACCCGAGAGGTCGATGCCGATGCGGTGCGCACGGAAGAGCGCAAGCGCGTCAGCGATATCGATGCGATGTGTGCGCGGCACGCGGTTCCGGCCGATCTGCGCAAGCGCCTGATCGATGAAGGGCGCAGCGTCGACCAGGCGCGCGAGGCCGTGATGGATCACATCGCCGGTGCCGATTCCGCCGGTCCGGTTTCGGGCGGCGTTCCGGCGCAGGCGCGTGGTGGCAACGATGCCGCTTTTCGCGATGCGATGACCAATGCGCTGATGCATCGCCATAACCCGGGCGGGATCGCCCTGGACGAGGGCGGCCGGGAATTTCGCGGCATGTCCCTGATCGAGTTGTCGCGCGCCGCGTTGGAGCGCATGGGCATTTCGACCCGGGGCATGAGCAAGATGGAGCTGGCCGGAGCCGTGTTCGAACGTCGGGCATCGGGGATGCACAGCACCAGCGATTTTCCGTCCATCCTGGCCAACGTGGCAAACAAGACCCTGCGCAGCGCCTATGACGAGTCGCCGCGCACCTTTACCGGCTGGGCCCGGCGCGCGACGATCACCGATTTCAAGCCGGTGGACCGGGTGCAACTTGGTGCTGCGCCCGAATTGCTGAAGGTCAACGAGTCCGGCGAGATCAAGGCGGGCACGATGGGCGGGGGCAAGGAGACCTATGCGCTGGCCACCTATGGCCGGATCGTGTCGGTGACGCGCCAGGTGCTGATCAACGACGATCTGGACGCGTTCACGCGCCTGCCCGCAGCCTTCGGCGCCCGGGCCGCGTCGCTGGAATCGGATATCGTCTACGCGATCCTGATCTCCAACCCGACGATGGCGGATGGCACGGCGCTGTTCCATGCCGATCATGGCAACCTGAACACGGCATCTGTGATCAGCGAGGCGGCGCTCGCGAAGATCTACCGCGCCATGGGGGCACAGACCGGCCTGGGGGGCGAGCGCATCCGCGTGTTGCCGCGCTTCCTGCTTGTGCCGCCGGGCGACCGATCGGTCGAGGCGCGCAAGAACGTGACGTCCACGACGCCGTCCTCGGCTGCGGATGTCAATGCGTTCGCCGGCCGTCTTGAGGTGATCGAAGACCCGCGCCTGATCCCGGCTGCGGGTCAGGATCCGTGGTTCGTGGCGGCCGATCCGGCCGCGATCGACACGGTGGAGTTCGCCTACCTGGAGGGTCAGGAGGGTGTCTATACCGAAACCAAGATGGGCTTCGAGGTCGATGGGATGCAGATCAAGGCGCGGCATGACTTCGCGGCGGCTGCGATCGATCATCGCGGGCTGGCCAAGAACCCGGGTGCGGCCCCTGCCTGATCCCGGCTGACCGCCGACATATCGTGATCCGCCGCCCCGGGATCGGGGTGGCGGTCAGTTCCAGCGCGCCACCAGGCGCCTTCAAAAGGACCAATCGAGATGAAAAACTATGTTCAACCCGGTGACATGATCACCATCACGGCCGCCGCCGCGCACAATTCTGGTGACGGTGTGCTGCAGGGCACCCTGTTCGGTGTTGCTGCGGGCGATATTGCAAACGGCGCCGTTGGCGAGATCCAGGTGGTCGGGGTTTTCACCCTGCCCAAGATCGGATCGCAGGCCTGGACTGTCGGCGCGGCAGTCTACTGGGATGCCGGTAACGCCCGCTGCACGACCACGGCGACCGGCAACACGCTGATCGGCAAGGCCGTGACCGTGATCGGTAGCGGTGCCGGTGAGACGACCGGCACCGTGCGTTTGAACGGCTGATGGAGTTCAGGCCGTGACCGCCATCCAGATCGCCATCAACGCGGTATTCAACGATCCGAACATCGCCGTCGATGCGATCTGGACCCCGGCGGCGACCGGTGTGCCGGTGCCGGTGCGCGCGATCGTTGCCGCCGCCGACCGGGCCACGCGTTTCGATCTGATGCGCGTGCAATCCGAAACGCTGGTGCTGGATGTGAGGATCAGCGAGATGGCCAATCCCGTGGCGGGCGATGCCATCACCGTGCTGGGCGAGGATCGCGTGATCCAGGGGCACCCGGAACGGGACACGCGCCGTCTGATCTGGTCGCTGGACACGGTGGGATCGGCCTGATGCGGTTCACGACAGGTCGCGATGACATGCTTGCCATGACGAACGGCACGATCCTGCTGATCGAGCGGGCGCACCAGCGCGCCATTGGGTCGGCCACCGAGGCGATAAAGCAGGGTTGGCGCGGCCAGGTAAGGGCAGCAGGACTGGGTGCCAAATTGCCGAACACGATCCGGTCGCGAGTGTATCCGGCCGGTCAGCCGTCGATGGATGCCGCCGGTCTGGTCTATGCGAGGTCAAGGGGTCCGGCGAAGATCATCGGCAGTTTCGAGCGCGGGGTCACGATCCGGTCTCGGGACGGGTTCTGGCTGGCGATTCCGACGCCGGAAGCGGGGCGGGGTCGGTTCGGACGCAAGTTCACGCCGTTGACGTGGGAGAGACATACCGGTCTGCGTCTGCGGTTTGTCTATCGTCCCGGTCAGAGCAGTCTTCTGGTGACCGATGGTGCGCGCGTGAATGCACGTGGGCAGGCCCGCCGCAAGGGCGGGCGGCGTCGCAAGACGGATGGGATCCTGAGTGGAGAGCAGACGGTGGTCATTTTCGTTCTTGTTCCGCAGGCCCGGATATCCAAGCGGCTTGATCTGATCCGCCAGGCCGACGCGATTGCCGGTGGTCTTGTATCCCGTGTCACGCTGGACGGTCTGATCTGATGCGCCGCTCGGAGGCGGTCCTGACCGCGCTTGCGGGTGTCGTGAAAGCGGCCTGCGACAGTGTGTCGGCGCAGTTCTCGCGAAATTCCGTGCTTCCGGTAGCGGTGCCGACGGCGGGTTTTGCGACTGTCTTCGATGGCGATGCCGGAGAGCCGGAGCAGACGTTTTCGCCGCTGACCTTCCATTTTGAGCACCAGGCCGAGATCGAGGTGGTGGTGGCCGGTGCCACGGCCGCGCAACGCGATGCGCGGTTCGATGCCCTGGTCGAAGTCATTGGTCTTGGCCTGCTGGCCGATCGGACGCTTGGCGGCCTGGTGGACTGGATGCAGGCGCGTGCGCCGCTGGTCGATGTCGATCCCGTCGAGGGCGGCGAGGCCCTGAAATCCGCAACGATCCCTGTGGTGCTGCATTACGCCACCACGGACCCACTGACCTGAAAGGATAGGACATGGCACGTGAACAGGGTTCCAATACCCGACTGGCGATGGCTTGGGAAAGCACCTATGGCACCGCCCCCGCATCCGGGTTTTTCCAGATGCCCTTTGCGCCAGGCTTGACCCTGAGCGCGTCGCAGGCGCTGCTGGATCCCGAGCTGCTTGGCTATGGTCGGGATCCCCGGGCGCCGACGCCGGATGCGATCAACGTTGCCGGCAACGTGGTGGTGCCGATGGACCTGCGCAATTTCGGTCACTGGCTGAAAGGTGCGTTCGGTGCACCCGTCACCACGGGCGCCGGTCCCTATACCCACGTGTTCACGTCCGGCGCGCAGACCTTGCCAAGTCTTTCGATCGAGAAAGGGTTCCCGAACGTTCCGGAGTTCACGATGCTGACCGGCTGCGTGGTCGGTTCCGTCGGATGGACACGGCAGCGGACGGGCCTGCTGACGGCGACGGTCGAGGTGATGGGGCAGGACGAGGCGCCCGCGACCACGACGCAAGCGGGCACGCCGACGGAATTGGCCCTGGCCCGGTTCGGACACGTGCACGGCACGATCCAGCGAAACGGGTCGCCGCTGGGGACTATCGTGCAGGCCGAGTTCAGCTATTCCAACAACCTCGACCCGGTCGAGGATGCCGGGGGTGGGTCGCTTGTCGGCGGGTTCGATCCGGCCATGGCGGCGGCGACGGGCAACCTTGTGACCCGCTATGCGGACCGGACCCTGTTCACCCAGGCAATCGCGGCGGTGTCCTGTTCGCTGGAGTTCGGCTTCAGCCTTGGCACGAACCAGACCCTGACGGTGAGCTTGCCACAAGTCTATCTGGAGCGGCCGTCAAAGCCGGTCGAGGGGCCCGGCGGATTGCAGGCCACCATCGCCTATCGCGCGGCCTATGACGCGTCGGACGCCGCCATGGTCACCGTCACGCTGGTCAACGATGTGGAGACTTATTGATGCGTCTGGTTTTGTCGGCCGAGGCCGAGTGGTATGATCTTGTGCCGGGTATCCGTGTGCAGGCGCTGCCGTTGCTGTCGTTCCGCCATGAAGAGGCGATGCAAACCCTGATCGATACGGGTCTGGTCAACACCCGCGTCACGGATGGCGCGGAGGCCGGTCTGACGGTGTCGGAAACAGCGTTCGGGCTGGCCTGGGCCAAGGCGGTTGCGCAGCAGGTCATTGTCGGGTGGGAGGGTGTCGAGGATCCCGACGGGGCGGCGGCGGCATCTGTCACGCCCGAGAACATCTCGGCGTTTCTGGACCATCCGTTGATTTACCAGAAGTTCGGCGAGGTTTACATGGCGCGCTTCATGCTGCTGGGTGCGGAAAAAAACGTCTCCGCGCCCTCGCCGAGTTCGAATTCGGAGGAGGGCGCGATTATTGCGAACACTGCGGTGGAGTTTGTCCGGACTGCCCGAGGATCGTGAACCGGCCCGTCACGGCCGAGTGTCGTGTCTTGTGGTCGGCGGTGATCGGTCGGGCTTTCGGACAGGTGCGAATGATGGCGACCGAGCGCGGCGGTGTCGCGATCGGCCTCGACATGGGGGCGCTGCTGGCGATGGCGCGGGCGGCGGGCGTGGCGCCGGTATTGGCGCTCGACATGCTGACGTCGGTGGAACCGACGATCCTGGAACAGCTTAACGCGAGGGGTTCATCCGAGGATGACTGAGAAGCGCTTCAATTATCGGATCGGTCTGGAGGGTGGCGACCCCGTGAAGGGCGAGCTGCGCGCCGTCGGCGAGGCCGGTAACAAGGCGTTCGACGCAATCGACGTCAGCGCCACGGAGGCAGGGCGCGCCCTGGCCCGGCTTGAGGCGGGCACCGGCGCGCTGTTGCCGAAGATCGAGCGGCTTGGCCCGGCCTGGGGTCAGGCGTTCAACGCGGTGCGGCAGGCCGCGCCGGCCGAGGGTGTGATCGCGCGGATCAACCGGGCGACGGGTGTCGCCGGGGCCGAGCGTGAAAGCACGGCGGCGATCCTGGCGCAGGGTCGGGCGCTGGACGATCTGCGCGCGCGGTATAATCCGGTCTTCGCCACGGTGCAGCGTTATCGCGGCGAGTTGATGAGCATCCGGGCGGCGCATGCGCAAGGTGCGATCAGCGCCGATGAGATGACGGCGGCGATTTCGCGCGAGCGGCAGGCGGCGCTGGCGTCGATCGCGGCGCATCGCGGCCGCGCGGCGGCCATAGGCGGGGCAAACGCGGCGATCCGAAGCGGCAATTTCCGCCTGCAACAGATGTTCTACCAGGTCAACGACATCGGTGTTTCGCTGGTGTCCGGTCAGAACCCGTTCACCGTTATGGCGCAGCAAGGCACGCAGATCGCGCAGATCTACGGATTCGGGAATGGTGGCGTCGGCGCGGCCTTGCGCGATATCGGCGGTCTGGCACGGGGCGCGATCTTGCGGCTTGGCCCGATCGCCGCCGTGATCGGTGCGGCGACGGCGGCCGTGGCCGGGATGCGATACGAGATCAACCGGACCACCGACGCGCAGGTCAGCCTGGGCGATACGGCCCGCGCCGTCGTGCAGGTGATCGTGTCCAACTTCACCAACCGGGTGCGTCCGGTCATCCAGATGATCGCGCCCTGGCTTGGGCAGGCCTGGGATACGGCGATCAGCGTGATCAAGCCTTATTACAACCTGATGATCAACGGCTTTCGAGCGGCGATGCTTGTGATGCAGCGTGTCGGCCAGATCGGGTTCGAGGCCATCGCTGCACTGGTTCAGTCGGTCATTCCGACGATCAACGCGCAATGGGAATCGATGCGCGGTGTGTTCTTTCTTGTCGTGTCCGAGATGCAGGGCAGGTGGGCCGGATTCCTGTCTACCTTGGCCGACGGGGCGGCATTCATTCCTGGCTTCGACGGCATAGCCGAAGGTCTTGAAACGGCAGCCGCGGCCGCCAACGAAACCAACGCGGCATTGCGCACAGGTGCGGCCGACGCGTTCACTGAATCGCGGCGGCTGATGCTTGAGGCGGCCGCGCTGCGCCAAAACGCTGTCACGGCGGTGACCACCGGTGTCGGCGAAGCACTTCGGGAAGCAGCGGCCGTGTTCCAGGAGGACCCGTTGGGGGACTTCTTTTCGGATGTTCGGGCGCGGGCCATCGAGAACGCGCTGGCACGGGTCGAGGGGGCTTCGGTCGGGGCGGGCGGTGCGGCCCGCGAGGCGGCGGACGAGGCGGCGCGCGGATGGGCCGCCGTGCAGGCTGCCTTGAACAACTATGTCGAGACGGCGACGAATTGGGGCGAAGGCTTGGGCGGCGTGCTGACCAATGCCTTCGGGTCGGCCGAAAGTGCGATTCGGTCGTTCGTGGAAACGGGCCGCATCGATTTCGGATCCATGGTGCGATCGATGGTCGCGGATCTTGCCGTGTTGCAGGCGCGCATGTTCTTCCTTGGGCCGCTGGCGGAACGGATTTCGGGCGGCGGCGGCGGGTTCTTCGGCAATTTCCTGCAAATGCTGGGGGGCGGCGGGTTCGGATCGCCGTCGCCGGTGCGGGATTACGCGTCCGGCGCCGTGATGTCGTCGCCGATCCTGTTTCCGATGCAGGGCGGTCTGGGGCGCATGGCCGAGGCGGGGCCGGAGGCGATCATGCCGCTGGCGCGCGATGCCGGTGGCCGGTTGGGGGTGCGGACGCAAGGTGCGGGCGGCGGCTTCGCCTTCAACCAGGTGATCGAGAACCATGGCGTGGACGTGTCGCAGCAATGGGAAACCGGTATCAACGGAGATCGCACCCAGCGGCTGGTCGTGCGCGCGATGAACCGCGCCTTGACTGACGGATCGGTGGACCAGGGCATGCGCACCTACGGTGCGAAGCGCACGGCGGTGGTGCGATGAGCATGGTGCTGCCGCCGCTCTGGCCCGCCGGGGTGCCGTTGCGGGCCCGCGCGCCGGAATCGCAGGCCACGGCGGGTGACGGGCGCATGGTCTTCCCGGCGGAAGGTGGCGACCAGCTGATGCGTCCGCGCACGACGGTGACCGTCGATGATATGGAGTTGGGCCTGGCGCGTCTGACGCCCGCGCAGTTCGACGTGTTCCGGGCCTTCGTGCGCGACGATCTGGCGCGGGCAACCAAAGCCTTTGCCTGGATCGATCCCTTTTCCGGCGCGATCCGCAAGGCGCAGTTTCGCGCCGGTGGCGCGCCCTACACCTTCCGGTCGGTCCGGCCCTACGTCACGGTTTCGGTGAATGTGCGGATCTGGGACATGGAGCCGTGGTTCGCGGCCCATCTGACCACGGTGAACGGGTTCCTTGAGGTCGTGTCGGCGCCATGACCACCGGCGCGCAACGGATCGACCTGATGGAGGTCGACAGCCCGCATGCGTTGCTCGGGTTCATGGATGTCGATCATCCGGCCCTGTCGGTGCCCGTGCGTATCGTCACCGACGTGCTGGATCATGTCTGGAACGGGCACACCTACCTGGCGTGCAGTTTCGGATATACGTTGATATCGGACGGCGAGGATGCGCCGCGCAGTGTCATCACCATCCCGAACGTCGATCGCGCCATCGGTCGTGCGATCGAGGCGTCGCCGTCGCGCGCCAAGGTGTCGCTGCATGTGTTGTCTAGCGCCGATTTCGACCTGACGCAGGATCCGCGTATGGCGATTGGCACAGTGGTGCCGCTTTACCGCCTGACCGGGTTCGAGACGATCGACGCCCGGGTCGATGACATCTCGGCCGAGATCACGATCGCGTTGCGCGATGACGAGGTCGAGCCATGGCCCGTTGTGCGGGCGACGGCAGATCGCTTTCCGGGGGTATTCCGGTGACGTGGTGGGCCGATCTGGTGGGCTTGCCCTACGCGGACAACGCGCGCGGGCCGGACCGGTTCGATTGCTGGGGCCTTGCGCGCCACGTGCTGCAGCGGGAATGCGGTGTCGCCCTGCCATTGCATGACGGGATCGATACGCGTGATGGCCCGGCTGTGTCGCGGGAGATGGCCGCGCAGGCATCGCTTGGGCCTTTCGTGGCGGTGACGGATCCTCGGGCCTTCGACCTGGTCCTGATGACGGGCAGTCCGACGGCGCGCCTTGCGGGGCATGTCGGGGTCATGGTGAATTGCAAGCGGCTTCTGCATGTCTGGCGGCGGACGGACAGTTGCGTGATGTCGCTTGACGATTATCGGGTGTCGCGGGGCGTGCTGGGCTTCTACCGGCATGAGGACCTCGCGTGAGCAGTGTCCTGACCGTCGTCCGCGCGCCGCTGAGCCTGGCGCCTGTTCGCGTGCGGCGGCAGTCGCCCGGTCTGAGCCTGGCGGACATGGCGCGCGCCCTGGACATGCCGTCGGAATGGTGGGCGCAGGGGATCATCGCCGTCGATGGCCATGTCGTGCCGCGCGCCCTGTGGGAGCGCACCCATGTGCGCCCCCGCGTGCGCGAGGTGCGATTCCTTGTCCGGCTGGCTGGTGGTGGTGACGGGGCCGAGGGCAGCAAGAACCCGTTTGCCTTGATCGGATCGCTCGCATTGCTGTCGGCGACCGGGTTTGTCGGCGGCGGCGGGCTGGCGCCATTGCTTGGCAGTGGTTTCGCTGCGGGAACGATTGGCGCGCGGGTGGCGGCCGGGTTGATCGGCGCGGCGGGCGCGGCGGCCTTGAACCGGGCGGCGCGGCCATCGGGTGGCGGCGCCGGGGCCGACCTGGATGCGGTGCGTGCGAACACGGCGTCGCTGGCCGGGAACGTGCTGCAACCCGATGGCACGATTCCCCGTGTCCTGGGGACGCGCAAGGTGTTCCCGCCGCTCGTGTGCCAGCCGCTGGTCTATTTTGACGGAGATGACCAGATCGTCGAGGGTGTGATGGCCCTGAGCGGCGAACACGAGATGAGCGATATCCGCTTCGGGAACGCGGACATCGCGGATATCGCCGGGCTGGAGATCGAGACGCGGCCCGGAACACCCGGACAGACGCCCCTTTCGCTGGTGACGCGGCAGTCGCGCACCGACGAGTTCAACAGCGAGCTTGTGCCGCACAAGCTGCGCGACGATGGCATCACGGTGGATGACAGTCTGGGGACCGACTGGCGGCCGCAGCCGTCGGTGATGACGACGCGCTTCAAGCCCGACGAGTTCTGGATTGCCATCGCGTTCGCGCAGGGATTGAGCATCTCGGCGCAAACCGACGCGCCCCAGCGGGTGCCGATCCGGCTACGCCTGCGCCGCCTTGGCACGTCGGACTGGGTCGATCTGCCGGAGTTGCATTTCGTTGGCGCCGCGCTGCGCCCGATCCAGGCAACCATCCGGCTGCAGTGGGAGCACACTCCGTCGGTGCAGGTCGATGCCCCCGCGCAAACGGGGTTCGTCGAGGCGCGGATCGCGTCGCCTGGCCAGACGGCCGCGCCCGTGTCCGCCGCGTTTGCGGCACATTCGAGTTTCGTTGGATCCGGTGACGATTACCTCGTGTCGACCAATATCGCATCGACCGCGGTGCGCAACGTGCATCTGACCGAGCGTGTCGCCACGATCACGCTGGATCGGGCCGCGTTCGTGCCGGACCTTTACGAGGTCCAGATCCTGCGTGGTGCGGCTGTTTCGAACAGCGCCTACGCCTCGGCGTCCTACCAGGTGAGTGGCAGTGTCTGGGACCTGTTCGGTGCGCGCGGTGGCGGCACCCTGGCGGTGGTGACGGAACAGAAAAACCGTGTTTCGACGCTGGCGCTGGTGCGCGCGTCGAGCATCTGGCGACAGGCGCCGGTGCAAACGGACGAGTGCGCGCTGATCGCGGTGCGCGCGCGCAACCAGGCGCTGGGGCGCGTGTCCGTGGTGGCGGCGGGCGTGGTGCCGGTCCGAGAGGGATCGAGCTGGGCCGGGCGCGGCGCGACGGACAACCCTGCGGGACATTTCCGCGACGTGCTGACGGGTCGGTTGAACGCGCGCGCCCTGGAGCATTCGATGATCGACGATGACGAGCTGGTGGCCTGGTGGACCGATTGCGCCGCCAAGGACTACCGGGTCAACGCGGTCATCGACGGAGGAACCGTGCGCGACGCGCTGGAGCGGATCGCGGCTGTCGGCTTTGCCCGGCCGCGCCGGTCGCAGGATTACGGTGTGGTCCGGGCGCGCGACACCTCGGCCGAGCCAGTGGACTTCGTGTTCACCGAACGCAACAGTCGCGGATTTTCCATGGTCAAGGCGATGCCCGATCCGCCGGTCGGGTTTCGCGCCACCTTCGCGGACCGGTCGCGCGATTACCTGGAGCGGCAGATCATCTGGCCGCCCAACGCCCATGGCGAGCTGGAGGCGCGGCGTTACACCGACGTGGTGGACGAAGCCGACGTGATCCGCGCCATGCGGTTCGAGCTGGCCGAGCAGGCGGCCCGCACCGCGGCATTCGTGCTGACTGCCCCCGCCGAAGCCATCCCGATGCGACGCGGCAACCTGGTGGGTGTGGTGCGGGACCTGCTGGAGGATGGCGCGGCCAGCGCGCGTGTTGACGGCTACACCGAGACCGGCGGCGGCGCGCTGGTCAGTCTTCGCCTCGACGGGACAGTGCCGGTGCTGAACGAGCCTGCGCTGCGGGCCATCGCCAATTTGCGCGCGGTGCCTGACATCCGGGCGCTTGGCAAGATCAGCCACGTGGCGATCCGGGGCAGCGACGCTGCGGCGCCGGTGCTGACCTATCACGCGCTGAGCAATTCGACCGGAGACAGCGACACGCTGACGCTGGCCGTGCCCGTTGCCGATACCGGGATCGCCATCGGGGACATGGTCGCCATCGGCCCGCGCGCCCCGGTGCTTCGCCGCATGGTGGTGTCGGACATCCGGCGCGCCGACGAGTTCACCGCAGAGGTCACGCTGGTCGCCGAGGCGCCCGAGCTGACATCGGATCACTGAAGGACAGACCATGGCACGCAACTTCCTGCCCGGCAGCGTCACAGGCGACGCCGCCCTGGACGAGATCGGCCTGCGCTTCGACAGGCTGCTCGACAACGGGGTGCTTCGCACGACCGTGACATCGGACGGGGCGGAGGGCGACGACATCACTGTCGAGATCCGCGACAACGCCGCTAGCCCGGCGGTTGATGCCTACTTCCTGTCGGACGGCTGGCGCAACGGTATGGGCGGAATCACGTTATGGCCTGCAACAAATACGGGCGCGGTCACCATCGCGGTGAACGGTGGCGCGCCCATGGCGTTGCTGACGCCGTCCGGCGGGGCTGTCGAGGCCGGGCAGCTGCCATCCGGGCTGTTGGTGCAGTGGCGATATTGGGGTGGCGACCTGATCGTGGTGTCGCCGATCCCGGCGTCGGATTCCGGGCCGCAGGCGCGCTACTTCTTCAAGCTCATCAGCAGCCAGACCTGGGTCAAGCCGGTGGGGCTTGGCGACGATACCGCGTGGAACGTTCTGGGGTGGGGTGCGGGTGGCGGGGGGTCGTCCGGCGCATCGACCGCGGGCGGTGGCGGTGGTGCATGCCAGCAAGGGCTGTTTCGCCACGGCGATCTGCCGTCAAGCGTGGCGGTCACCATCGCGGCGGGCGGCGCCGTCAACGCGAACGGTGGCAACACCACCTTCGGAAGCCTGTTGACCGCCCTTGGCGGCGGGCGGGCGGTGAGCGCGGGCGGTGGCGCCGGGGCGGGCCTGCTGGGTGCCGGTGTCGACGCCACGCCCGGCGCGATGGGCGGCGGTGCTACGGGGGAAGATGCGAGCTTGCCCGATGCCGGGGCCGGGGGCGCGTCCTCGACTGGCGGTCGGTCGGTCAGGGGTGGCGCGGGCGGCGGCAGCACGGGCGGGGTGTCCCTGTTCGGCGGCAATGGCGGTGGCACGAATACGCCCGGCGATCCGCGCGGCGGCGGGGGTGGGCGCAACGCCGTCGGCGGGCGCGGCGAGCTTTTGATCTGGAATTGAGGGGCTGAGATGACAACGACCAACCTGACCGGCGCGCTGGTCGACACGCAGGGCAATGCGCTGGCGGAAACCGACTATGCCATCATCCCGGCGGCCAAGCTGATCGGCGTGGGCGCGAATGCGGTGGTGGGGCAGAGCATTTCGGGGACCACGGCCGCGACCACGGCGCTGATCGCGCCGGTGACGCTTTACAAGGGCGATTACTTCCTGCGCTACCCGGTGAACGGGGTGGTCCACAACGCGCCGCTGCGCCTGTGGCTCGACGACCAGACCCTGGCCGAGGGACTTGCCGGGGCAAGTGTCGGCGCGCCCGATTTCGCGCTGCCCCGCTGGATCACGCGGACGCGCATCGTGACCAGTGGCGCGGCCAGCTACCAGTGGGACGACATCCCGGCCAGCGCCACGGCGCTTCGGGTGACCTTCGGCGATCACAGCCTCGGCGCGGGTGGCGGCGATCTTTTCGTGCGGCTTGGGATCGCCAGCGGCATCGAGGCCACCGGCTACGACGCGGTGAGCGGGACCACCGCCTACACCACGGCCTTCGTGGCCCCGGAAGGAAACGCCAACAGGCGATTCACCGGCGCGCTGGAGCTTGACCTGGTGGATCCCGCGACAAACACCTGGGCGGGCAAGTTCAACGGCGTGCTGTCCGTTCCGTCTGTCGTGAATGGTGGCGGATCAAAGGCGCTGGCTGGCCCGCTGACCACCGTGCAGATCGTGGCCTCGGCCGGGGTGCATGACGGCGGTCACGCGGTCCTCTCCTATCTGGCGGTGGCGTGATGGGGATGCGCCGGTCCGTGGCAGGTCAGCACAATCGGGGGGACGCGCGATGATGGGCTACCTGTTGGAGCGTGCCGAGTTCATCCTGACGATCCTGGGCGCCGCCGCCGTCAAGTTGATCCTGACCATCTCGGAAGATCCGCCCGAGGATGAAACCGCCAAGGGGCGGCGCAAGCGGGCACAGCGGATGTGGGCCGGTATCATGGCGGGCCTGCTGGCCGCGTGGGTCGGGACACCCGCGATCATAAACAACACAGGGTGGGCCGGACCCGAAGACCAGATGTGGCTGGCGGCCCTTCTGGTGGTGACGGGCGAGCACGTGATGCGCCGCCTGCTGGCGCCCGGGGATCTGATCGACCGGCTGCTGAACCGCACGATCGGGAGGAACAACGAGTGAAACCGATGTTGTGGAAGATCGGTGCCGGAAGCCGCACCATGGCGGCGCGCACATCGCACCATTTCGGGTATGTCCTGATCGGTGCGATCGGCTTCGCGCTGCTGACGCAGGCGGTGCCCTATTGGCGCGACCGCATGGCCATGGCCGATTGGGTAAGCGCCACGCTCTCGATCATCCCAGCAGGCGAGGGGCCGCCGGTGATCGGCTACGATTACACCGCCACCCGCGACGTGGAAGCGGAATGGCGCGCCTTCGTGGAGGATGCGCGCGGCAATCGCCTGTCCGCCTCATACCTTGGCAATGGCCGCTATCGGACCATTCGCGGCGGGTATCGCGAATGGTCTTGGGAAGCGTTCTTCGAAGCCGATCCCGGCCCGCGTGTGCCGCGCGTCCCGTTTCGCGTGTGCGTGCAATATTACGTGACGGCCGCGACGGGCGTCACGCAGGACACCGGGCCGTTCTGTTCGGAGGCCTTCAACCCGATGGAGGCAAGACCATGAGCCTGGATCGGACAGCGTTCTTCAACGCGCTGCGCGGCGGATTGCCCGCGTTCCGGCGCTTTTCGCAGCGGCAGGTGGACGGGATCGAGGCCCTGCTGGACGCGGGCGCGGATCTTCCGCTGCATCACATGGCCAACGTGCTGGCAAACGTCTACCACGAGACCGGCGGTGGCATGTATCCGGTCAAGGAAACGGTGTTGCCGCGTCATCGCGACAAGAACCCGTCCGATGCGGAGGTGATCCGGCGCCTCGATCGCGCTTGGAGCGATGGTCGGTTGCCGTGGGTGCGCACCCCCTATTGGCGTGACGGGGCCTTTGGTCGGGGGCAGTTGCAGATCACCCACGCCAGAAACTACGCCAAGTTCGGGATCACCGATTACGCCGATGCGCTGAAATTGGATGTTTCGGCGCGGATCGCGGTCGAGGGGATGCTCGACGGCCATTTCACCGGCAAGAAACTGTCGGATTTCACCTTCCCGCGCGATCTCGACAATCCGCCGCGCACGGATCCGCGGCGCATCGTGAACGGTGTAGACGGGTCCGACGACCAGGTGCAGCGCAATCACATGGTCTTTGCGGCCGCGCTGACGTCTGGCGGATGGGGCTGATGTTCGGCGGCACCCTCAAGGCCATCGCGATTTCAGCCGCTCTGGCGGGCGTTGTCGGGGCCGGGGCGGGCTACCGCTACGCCAAGCAGCAGTTCGACACCAGGGCGGCTCTCAGCGAGGCGCAGGAGGCCCTTGCGGTCGAGCGGCGCGCCGTGGCCCGCCTGCTGGCCGAGGTGACGGCAGAGAGGGCCCGTGCCGCCGCTGCCGAGTTCATGGCCGAGGAGGCCGCCGCATTCGGATCGGCGCAACTGGAGCGCGCGGCCGCATTGGAGGATCTGATAGATGAGATCAACGCGATGGAGGGCGGCGATCGCCCCGCTTCTGATTTCCTGCTCGATGCTATCGGCCTGCGGTGAAGCGGCCCCCCCGCAAGAGCCCGCGCCTGC